>Ga0189289_10060_pt1 | contig 157992 bp, 144 predicted proteins | sample UW106minimetaG_FD_130313 | JGI IMG/M metagenome (GOLD analysis project Ga0189289, IMG submission 130313) | Marine microbial communities from the Costa Rica Dome - UW106 mini metaG | ecosystem: Environmental > Aquatic > Marine > Oceanic > Photic zone | place: Costa Rica: the Eastern Pacific... | reverse complement strand
TCGGCCGTCGGTTTGTCGGTTCCAGCTTTCCGTCTCATCTTCACTCCTTGACGGTTCAGATGAGCCAGAAACCTTCCGTTATGCAAATCCCTCAATCAGGCCCACAGGTGCTGATGTCAGACACTGGACAGTTCCAACTGTGTGAAAGGGTAAATTCACAAATCGCAGCCTGTCAAACTAAAAAATTAGTAGATTGCGTAGCGCTCTCAATGTGCGAGCCGATTCAAGAATGTTCTTGTACGTGCTATTGGCTGCAATACTGGCTTTCTTAGGTACGTCAAAATGAGGGAGGCGGAAGGCTTTCTACTTAAGCTCAGGTTTAGAATTCCGCGTCTGCGTTTGGTGGCTTTTCAAAATCTACATGCAATATTGAATAGGAATATGCTCCGAAAAACGACCTGCACCTCTGACCCCTCCTATGAACTGTTTTTCGCACCGGCGCCTCTACGTTCAACCAAGCGGTTATCAGCGGTGCGTATCCTCTGAGTCTTTGAATAGAATTTTCATCCTCTGATAAGGACATCCTCGTTGAACAAGATAAAGGGGTACTCTTTGCGTCTGGGTATCTTCTTTGACTTGTGTGAAGGCTCTTGTTTGCTTGAAAGCGTTTAGAGGATGACGGGGCGTATTCGCTACTTCAGCCAAAGTTTCGATCCAATAAATATTCACAAGGTATCGGAAGCTACATACAGGCTTGCAAGAGTGCTCTGGTGTTTTCTTCCGTCATTTCAATCGGGTTGCCCCCCGTGCTCGGGTCCGACAGGGCGCCTGCCACAACCCGATCAACGTCGAGATTTTCGATGCCAAGGGCGGTCAGTGTTCTGGGTATGCCGAGGGACGCGTTGAAGTTATCGACGAAGGCACAGAACCCGTCAAATCCCCCATCAATGCCCAGGTAGTTGGCCGCATTGCCAAGAAGGCCGGTGATGGCGGGCTTGTTGAATTGCAGCACGGCGGGCATGCACACGGCATTGGTTGTGCCGTGGTGCGTATGATAGATCGCTCCGATCGGGTGTGACAGGGCGTGGATCGCTCCCAAACCTTTTTGGAAAGCTGTTGCGCCCATGGCCGCCGCAGACATCATATGGGCCCGCGCTTCTAGATCGGCCCCGTCCGCATATGCGCGGGGCAGGTAGTCCTTCACCAGTCGCATCCCTTCAAGCGCCATGCCCTGTGACATGGGATGATAATGGGGGGAGCAATAGGCCTCCACGCAATGGGCAAAGGCATCGAGGCCCGTTCCTGCGGTGATGAACTTGGGCATGCCAACCGTCAGTTCCGGATCGCAGATAACAACCGTGGGCAGGAACTTGGGATGGAAGATGATTTTCTTTTCTTCCGTCTCCGAGTTGGTGATCACGGAGGCGCGGCCAACTTCTGAGCCGGTGCCGGCGGTGGTGGGCACGGCTACGATGGGCGCAATGGCGTCCGCATCGGCGCGCGTCCACCAATCGCCAATATCCTCGAAATCCCAAAGGGGGCGGGTTTGGCCCGCCTGAAACGCGACCAGTTTTCCCAGATCAAGGCCAGAGCCACCGCCAAAGGCAATCACACCGTCATGGCCACCGTCTTTGAAGGCTTGCACACCCGCAGCCGCGTTCTTTTCGTTGGGGTTCGGGTCCACATCTGCAAAGAGTGCCCGGCCCAGCCCGGCGGCGTCCAGCAGATCAAGGGTGCGCGTGGTGATTTCCATATCCGCAAGCCCGCGATCCGTAATGAGTAGCGGCTTCTTGATGCCGGCGGTTGCACAGGCATCGGCGATCTCGGAAATGCGTCCTGCGCCGAAACGCACCGCGGTCGGGTAAGACCAGTTTGCAGTCAGGGTCATCCTCAGGCCTTTTTCAAATGGTATGATTTGGGGCGGGTCAGGTTGTGGTAGCCGATGATCGACAGACCACCGCCGCGCCCGGTGTCTTTGCATCCGGTCCAGCACAGGGCAGGGTCCAGATAGTCGGCCCGGTTCATGAACACGGTGCCAGTGTCGATCTGATCGGCGATGGCTTCTGCCCGGGCGGTGTCTTTTGTCCAGACGGACGCGGTGAGACCGAAACTGCTGTCATTCATCAAAGCAATGGCTTCAGCATCATCTTTGACAGGCATCACGCACACAACGGGGCCAAAGCTTTCATCGCGCATCACCCGCATGTCATGGGTCACGTTGGTGAGAATCTGCGGGGTCAGGTAGGCGCCGCCGTCATCTGTATCAAAGGTGGCAATATGGGCTTTGGCACCGGCTGCAATTGCCTCTGCGGTTTGGGCGCGCACCTCATCGGCAAAGCGCTTATGGGCCATCGGGCCGATGGTGGTTTCAGGGTCAAGCGGATTGCCGAGGCGATAGCCCTCCACGATGGCTACGGCCTTCTCTACGAACGCATCAAAGTGCTGTTCGGCTACATAGATGCGTTCGATCCCGCAGCAGCATTGGCCAGAGTTGTACATGGCGCCGTCAATCAGCGTGTCTGCTGCAGCGTCCAAATCAGCGTCGTCACAGACATAGCCAGGGTCTTTTCCCCCGAGTTCCAAACCGACGCCCGTAAACGTGCCCGCGGCCGCCTTTTCAATGGCTTGGCCACCGCCGACAGATCCGGTGAAATTCACAAACCCGAAGGATTTTGCGGCAATCAGTGCTGATGTTGTCTGGTGATCGAGGCACACATTTGCAAACACGTCTTCCGGGATGCCTGCTGCATGAAACGCTTGGGCCATACGCTCGCCCACCACAGGGGTTTGGCTGGCATGTTTGAGCATGACCGTGTTGCCCGCGATCAGGGCAGGGGCCACCGTATTGATCGCGGTCATGTAGGGATAGTTCCAGGGCGCCACGACCAGTACCACGCCGTGGGGCACGCGCTTGATCACCCTGCGAAAGCGATCGCTGTCTTCAATTTCGATATCGGCCAAGGCGCCCTGCGCGATCTCGGCCATGTACTGAGCCCGTTCGTTGAAGCCGCCAAACTCGCCGCCATAGCGGATTGGGCGGCCCATCTGATGGGCCAGTTCGGGCACGATCTCATCGTTCATGGCGCCCACATTGGCGACACCTTCCAGCACCAACGCAATGCGCTCTGCGAGGGGACGGGCGGCCCAGCCTTTTTGCGCGGCCTGAAGCCGGGCGACGGCACTGTGCGCATCCTCGGCGGACAAGACCGGGCGTTCGGCATAGACCGACCCATCGATGGGTGAAATACAGCGGATCATCTTCAAGCCCTTTCAAAGCCGCGCGCGATTTCCCAATCGGTCACGACGCGGTCAAATTCTTCTTGTTCCCATTCTGCGCAGCGGGTGTAGTGCGCCACCACATCCGCACCCATTGCTTCCTTGAGGAGGTTGGAATTGCGCAGGGTTTCGGTTGCGGCCCGCAGGGTCTGCGGGATGTCTTTTGCATCGGCTGCGTCATACACATCCCCGTTTGTCGGCGGAGCGAGCACCATCTGCTCTTCGATGCCCTTGATGCCGGCGGCCAGCATTGCGGCCTGGGCCAGATAGGGATTGGTGTCAGAGCCGCCAATCCGGCATTCGACGCGCACGCCTTTGGTTCCGTCGCCACACAGGCGGAAGCCCGCAGTGCGGTTGTCCACTGACCAAACTGTTTTCGTGGGCGCAAATGTGCCTTTGGCGAAGCGTTTGTAGCTGTTCACATAGGGCGCCAGAAAGAACGTGTAATCAGGCGCATAGGCGATGAGGCCTGCCATGTAGTGGTCCATCAGCTTGGACTTCCCGAGGGGTTTGCTGTCGTCATAGAAAGCAGGGGCGCCGTCTTTCCAGAGCGATTGATGCACATGGGCCGCGCTGCCAACCTTGGTGTGATCCCATTTCGGTAGGAAAGTCACGGCGTGGCCGTGTTGCCATGCAATCTCTTTGATCCCGTTCTTTGCTATCGTGTGGTGATCGGCACAGGCGAGCGCGTCTGCATAGCGGATGTTGAGTTCTTCCTGGCCGGTTTCGGCTTCACCTTTGGAATTCTCAACCGGCAGGCCCGCCGCAAAAAGCTGATTGCGGATCGGCCGCATCACATGCTCTTCCTTCGTGGTTTGGAGGATGTGATAGTCTTCGTTATAGCCGCTGATCGGTGTGAGGTCGCGGAAGCCGCTCTTGCGGATTTCGTCGAATGATTTCTCGAACAGGAAGAATTCGAGCTCGGTCGCCATCATTGCGTCATAGCCAAGCGCGTTCAGCCGTTCGACCTGCCGCTTCAGGACTTGGCGCGGCGCATGGGGCACCGGTGCGTGAGTGTGGTGGTCGAGGATGTCGCAGAGCACCATCGCAGTGCCTTCAAGCCAGGGCAGCAGGCGGATTGTCGTCAGATCGGGCGCCATGATGTAATCGCCATAGCCGCCTTCCCAACTGGAGGCGGCGTAGCCGTCTGGCGTTGCCATCTCAAGGTCTGTGGCCAGCAGGTAGTTACAGCAATGGGTTTCCTTGAAAGAGGTCTCCACAAAGTTCACCGCATGGAACCGCTTGCCCATCAGGCGGCCCTGCATATCGGGAAAACAGGTCAGGACCGTATCAACCGATCCTTCGGCAACGCGGGCCTTCAATTCGTCAAAACTCAGCTTTCCCGGCATCTTTTTCTCTTTCGTAGGGAGGTATGGGGGCAGCAGCGTGCCGCCCCCAAAATCTGTGTTAGCCGTAGCGGTAGGGCCGTCCGGCCTTCACCATATCGGCATTGTACTTCTTGAAGATCTCGACGACGCGACGCTTCGTGTCGCTTTCTGCCGCGATTTCCTCCCAGAATTCCAGAGCCGCGTTTTCAACCTGGGCCCATTCCTCATCGGGGATGGTGGTGAGCTCCATTTTGGTGCCGTTCACCCGCAGATCGGCCTCGCCCCCCCAATACCAGTGCTGGCGGTAGTAGTGCGACTGCTCACAGCAGACCTGGAACAGTTTCTGCAGGTCTTCCGGCAGTTCGTTCCAACGATCCATATTGGCAAAGAAATGGCCAATCCACGCGCCAGAGATGTTGTTGGTGAGGAAGTAGTTGGTCACATCGGCCCAGCCCACGGTGTAGTCCTCGGTGATGCCCGACCAGGCGATACCGTCAAGCTCGCCGGTCTGCACGGCCACTTCGATATCTTCCCAAGGCAGGTTCACGGGCACAACGCCAAAGCGGCTGAGGAACCGGCCTGCGGTTGGGAAGGTGAAGATGCGCTTGCCTTCAAGGTCAGCCAGACTGCGGATCGGATCCTTTGTGGCGAAGTGGCACGGATCCCAGGCACCGGCGCTGACATGCTTCACGCCAACAGCGGCATATTCTTCGGCCCAGATGTCATTCAGGCCATACCGGTTGAACAGCACAGGCACGTCGAGGGAGTAGCGCGAACCAAACGGGAAATAGCCGCCAAAAACCGTGACTTCCGTGGGCGAGGCCATCGAGTCATCGTCTGATTGAACCGCGTCGATCGTGCCGCGCTGCATGGCTTGGAACAGCTCGCCCGTCGGGACCAACTGATCGGCATAGAACAGCTCGATCTGCATCCGGTCACCCGCGATTTCATTGAACATCTTGATCGCCGGATCAATCACTTCTGCGGCCAGTGAGGCCCCCGCATAGGTCTGCATCCGCCATTTGATCGTGCTTTGCGCCAAGGCGGGCGTCGCCAGCGCTGCGGGGGCGGCAATCGCTGCCCCTTGGATAAACTTACGTCTCGTTGTCATTGTTTTACTCCTAGTTGGTTGATGCCGGTTGGCCCGGCTTATGAATTCATTTTCCGTAAACGTAGTCAGGCAGCCATGTTGCAAGCTCGGGGAACAGCATGACGAGGCTGAGAGCGAGCATCATCACCAGCACAAATGGCGTGATCGACGCGTAAATATCGCGCAGCCCGATCTCGGGCGGGGCCATGGCGCGCATGAGAAACAGATTGTAGCCGAAAGGCGGGGTCATGTAGGCGATCTGCGTCGTGATCGTGTAGAGAATGCCGTACCAGATCAGGTCAAACCCGAGGGCCCCGACCAAGGGCACGTAAAGTGGGGCCACGATGACAAGCATTGCGGTGTCATCAAGGAAGGTGCCCATCAGGATAAAGCTGAGCTGCATCAGGATTAGGATCATCCAAGGGCTCAGGTTCAGGCGCTCGGTGAACAGCGCTTCGATGGCCTTGACGGCGCCCAGCCCATCGAACACTGCGCCAAAGGCAAGGGCGGCCAGGATGATCCACATGAACATGCAGGTGATCCCGAGGGTGTTTCGGACCGAATTCTCAAAGACCTTACGCGTCATACGCCCCTTGAGGACAGCGGCGAGGAAGGCGGCCAAGGCTCCGATTGCGGAGCTTTCCACAAGCGATGTCCAGCCGTTGACAAAGGGCACCATCATGACGGCGAAAATGATCAGCGGCAGCAGGCCCGCGCGCAGCAAACGCAATTTTTCAGCGCGCGGCATGTTGCGGTCTTCGTCACTCAGAATGGGGCCGAGTGCGGGGTTCAGGCGGCAGCGCAGCGCAATATAGATCACAAACATGGCGGCCATCATCAGCCCGGGAATGATCCCGGCCAGCCAAAGTTGGCCCACGGGTTGGCGGGCAATCATCGCGTAGAGCACAAGCACAACAGAAGGCGGCACCAGAATGCCCAGAGAGGACCCGGCCTGGATCACCCCCGTTACCATGCGCTTGTCATAACCACGCTTGAGAAGCTCTGGCAGGGCAATGGTTGCGCCAATGGCCATGCCTGCAACGCTCAAACCGTTCATGGCCGAAATCAGCACCATCAATCCGATCGTGCCAATGGCCAGCCCACCGCGCAAACCGCCCATCCAAACATGGAACATGCGGTACAGATCATCGGCGATCTTGGATTCTGACAGCACATATCCCATGAAAATGAACATCGGCAGCGTCAACAGCGGATACCATTTCATCAGCTTCATGGCCGCAGCAAAGCCAATGTCATAGCCCCCCTTGTCGCCCCAAAGCAGCAGGGCCGCGACCACCGCAACAAAGCCGATTGCACCAAAAACGCGTTGCCCGGTCAGAAGCATCAGCATCATGGTCGAGAACATTAGGGTTGCGATCAACTCATAGGGCATCAGATGTCGGCCCCCTTGATCCGTAAGATATCTTTAAACAGTTCTGACAAGCATTGGAGGATCATCAGGAAAAAACCGACAATCATGACCAGCTTGATCGGCCACATGTAGGGCCGCCACGCAGACGAAGATCGCTCCAGCCGGCCCACCTCTTCCGCGCCCGTGAGCACGCCCAGCAGATAGGAAACCGGCGCATCCTTCCAATAGCCCAGTGAATAGGCAGTAGAGCTGATCGCACCATAGAGAAGCACGCATAGATAGAAGATCAGCAAAAGCACCGTGAAGGCATCAAACCATGCCTTTCGGCGCACGGACCAACTGCCATAAAGCAGGTCCATCCGCACATTGGAGCCCAGTTGCAGCGAATAGGGCCCGCCCAGAATGTAATAGCCCACCATCACGAATTGAGCTATTTCGAGGGTCCAAAGAGATGGCAGAAAGAATGTCTTGCTGATCGAGGACCACAGCAAAATGCCCATCAATACGAATATGCCATACATAACAACCCGGCCCAGCCGATAGTTCACCGCATCCACGCTGCCGATAAATGTCCGCATCAGCCGCTGCATCGGTCACCTCGCGGTGCTATGCCAAGCGCTTCTAGGGCGCCGGATGTCCAGCCGGAGAGCATCTGTGCCATATCCGCCTGCTGCTGGGCAGTTTGGATCAGATCGTTTCGGATCTCGATCATGACATTGAGCCGTCCCTGTGGGAGCGCGTGGGTTTTCAGGGTGTGCATGACACCGTGCTCTGGTCCGTAGGGCGCATTCCGCTGCACGTTGGCCGGGGTATGATCGGGTGCTGTTTTCAGGAACGCGTCTGCCAATCTGGTGTCGTGATCATGCAGAATGCCGATCTCAACTTCACGTGGAATGCCGTTATAAACGGGCGTAAAGCTGTGGATCGTCACCAAGATTGGCGACGTCTTTTCGGCCATGCGCTCGGCCAGAGCCGTTTTGAAGGGGGCGTAATACAAATTCGTACGGCGCGCACGCTCGGTCTCTGTCAGGTCTGCGTTTCCGGGAATGTCGAAGGCTTCGCTGCGTGCGGGCATGGCATCTGGCGCGCTCGGGGGGCGATTACAGTCGAACACCAAGCGGGACACGGTCGCCTCAACGAGGCACGCATCAAGCAGTTCAGACATCGTCTGTGCAACCGTACTGGCGCCGGGATCCCAGGCGGCGTGGCTGTGACGTGCCGCCGGTGAAAGGCCCAAGCCCCCAAATTCCGCAGGAATTGCAGAGCTCGCGTGTTCACAGGCCAAAATGATATCTGAATCAGCCGCTTCGCGGGTGATGCTTACATTCAGATCTTGGGCGTCGGTGTCAGGCATAGGGCTTCCTCGCACACAAATTGGTTGCCAAATGCCGCGTCTGTCAACACAGTTGTGAAAAATTCGTCTCGATCCGACATCATCTGATAATTTTTTGACAGGCTGAGCGCGCATGAGCCACGCACCTGATACGATCGCCGAGCAGATCCAAGCGAAAATGGATCATTTAACGCGTGCTGAGCGACAGTTGGCGATGTCCATTCTGCAAAGCTATCCGGCATCCGGCTTGGGAACGCTCAATGCTTTGGCCTCTGATGCAAAGGTTTCGGTGCCAACAGTTGCCCGCATGGTTCAGAAGCTTGGGTATCGCGGTTTCCCGGAGTTTCAGGCCAGCCTGCGCGAAGAACTCATGGCCAAGGTGAAAACACCGATCGCCAAGCATGACACCTGGGCAGAGGCTGCCCCGCAGGATCACATCCTGAACCGCTTTACCGACGCTGTGATCGAAAACATCCGCCAAACACTCAGCCAGATTGATCCTTTGGCATTTGATCGTGCCTGCGCGCTGATTGGGGATGTGGACCGGCCTCTCTATATCGTGGGGGGGCGGATTACCCATACCCTTGCAGAGTATCTCTACATGCACATGCAGGTGATCCGGCCAAACCTGACCCATGTGCAATCAACCTCCAACACGTGGCCCCATTACCTGCTGAATGCCCAAGAAGGGGATGTCTTCGTTATCTTCGATGTCCGCAGATACGAGAACAATACGCTCAAGCTCGCAGAAATCGCCCACGCGCGCGGCGCCAAGATCATATTGCTCACGGATCAATGGCGCTCGCCAGTGCATGCACTCGCCGACATCTGTTTGACCAACCGGATTGTGGTGCCGTCCGCCTGGGACTCATCGGCTACGATCATGCTGCTGGTTGAAACCATGATTTCAGCGATCCAATCGCAAAATTGGGACGGCACGAAAACCCGAATAGAGGCGCTCGAAGATATGTTTGATCAGACGAAACTGTTTCGAAAGTTCACCTAGGTGTTTCAGCGACTGAGGGTCCTTCTGTTCACTATAGCGCGGGAGGAGGTATGGTGCGTTTTAAAGTATTTTCAGCGTGAAAAGTGCTATTCAAGTTAGACTAGGACTTTCTGCTGCGCTGAGCGTAGGTGGCCCTTTCTAAGATTGGCCGGATTTCAAAGTTTTTCGTGAAGCCACCAAAGGGCCTTTGGTTCAACCGTTCTGTAAATATGAATTTCGCGCAACCTGAGCAGAAACCTCTCTCCCATGCCCTGTCTGTTAAGGTGAAAGCGATTTACGAATTCCAAAACTTCCGGCGCAGGCTTGTGAAACTGTGCAGTCCATAACGCCAATTGGAAAAGTATCGGCATGAACTCAATTCCAGCATTGGACAGAAAGTACAGTTTCTTTTGAGCATGTAAATCTGACTTTTGCACGGATAACATTTGCAATTGGACCATATGTTGCAAACGTGAAGCGAGGGCGCCAGAAGAAATACCTTCCTGATTTTCTCGCAGAATCTCATTGAAGCTGCGCCGATCAAACAGGGCGATGTCCCTTATAATGATCGGTATCCATTTGTCAGCCAAAAGATGCCCTGCAAGCCCTATTGGGCACATGTCTTTTGTGGTGTTTTGTATGTCCAACACGCGTTCTCTCCGAACCGCTTCAAAATACAAACTAGATCGCTGGCGGCCGGTCGGTAAACCTATGCAAAGGTGCACTCTGCACTATCCAACCCACTCGAAAATTGGAGGTTTCACCGTGTCGACACCAAACTTTGTTGCGATTACTGCTGCCAACTGCCCCCCAGCGAAACGTGCTGCTGCTCTCGCAGATATGGCGAACTTCGCGGGCGACTGCCGAGAGCACGGCGCCGAGCGCGTGACCTTTGGCAGTGTTATATCGGGTCGCTTTCCAGGGGCTCTGGTGTTCGTACAATTTTTCAGTGGCTTGGATAAATTTGAATCTGTGGTTAATAATATGCCTCACTCGGATGCATATAAAAGGTTATTGGGCGATCATGAGGTAACGCCGTTTGCGCGAAATGTACTCAAGGCAAAGCCTATTGATTTCGAGCCGACTTTAGAGCCGATGCCGAACTATCTGATGCTCACACGTGCCCATCGGCATGCGTTTGACGAACCAGAAATGATCAACCTGATGAATAAGGTTGCGCCAGTCTTCAAATCAGCAGGTGCGCAGACGATGCGAATGGGGCAAACCCTTACTGGAAGTGATCTTGGCACCTATATGCTTGGCGTGACATATCCGGACATGTCCGCAATTGAGCGCACATATCAAGCACTCGGCGAAAATTCTGATTTTGCAACCCTTATGAATGGAATGGATGTCGATATGCGATCCATTTCTCGGATAGCAGGCATTCTTTAGGCGCTGTGGAATGTTGGCGCACGCTTTCAGGCGACTGCTTCAAGAGGCAAGGCCGTCCTAGAGTGGATTTGTTTTCTGGGTCTGTTTGGAAAGCAGCCGGAACACTGTGACAAGCAAAACATCCAACCGGCATTGTTTTGTTTACCGCAAAGCTGCTTCGTCCGCAGCTGCACTGTAATTATAAAGTAGGAGGAGACCCCGATGGTCGAAAGCTTTGGTGGAACACTTAACCTTACCCTTTGGATACTGCTGCTCATTGGATCAGTCTATTACAGCTTTAGATGTCTGTTTCAGACCAAGCAGTTCAATGATCAATACGGCTTTGGGGATGGGGCCGTGTTTATGACAAGGTTTGCCGGGACAAATGTGGGCGCTGCAGCTGTTATTTCTTTGGCTTTGTTGGTCTATGGACCTGCTGGAGCGTGGGCATTCGTGGCTTGGGGTTGGGTTCAATCACTCCTTGCAACCATTTTTGGCTATCAAACTGTCAACAGTAGTTGGGCGCAGGTGGAAGGCGTGAAGGCAACGGCGGAAGGGTATATAGCGCCGCTGGGATTTCTCATTTTGAACACTGTTTTACTCATCAACATGAGTGAGATCCTATACTGAATGGCGGCGGTTTACATTCAACGCGGACCGTTACTTGCTAGTCTCAGCTTTGCCCTATGGCCAGCAGTTTGGCCATAGGGATGAAGAGGCCCGAGTTTGGTTTTATCAGACTGCGACGGCTAAAGGTTCTTCTTTTGAACGGGGCGTCCTGAGGGGCTGAGCCGATGTTCGATCGATGGGCGGGGCTAAGGCAGGCACTGGCTGCCGAAACAAAATTTGTCGGAACGCTATGACCCAAGCTTGAAAAGACTGTTTGGGGATGTTGCGCCGGCCCATCGTTGTGTTCAAGAAAGGCGCAACCTCTTGAAGCGCGTCTTGCGGTCCACCGCTCTGGGCGGGCTTCGTAGGGGCTTTGCGGGTGCTGCGCATTCAGGGCGTTTAACGTTGGAAGATCGATCATCATTGTTGTGGGTTTTCCATTCCGCCCGCCTACCTGATTCGCTTGTAAGTGCCGACAAAGTCAATTCAGAGCACCATGTGTTGCGCATGATCTCCAACAAGCTTGCGCTGTTTTGTGAGATGTTCAAAATGCATTTGAGACGTTTGAATTTTTTTGAGGCGCCGCCATGCGATCTGCAATTTGGCTTACATCCACCGTCATCTTGAGTGGTGCCGCCGTTGGGGCTGCAGAACCCATTGTGGTCGACACGAAACTTACGGCCTCCGATGCCGAGGAGTTGAATGAATTCGGCGATTCCGTATCCATTTCAGGCACCACGGCTATTGTGGGTGCAACCGGAACTGACACACTTGGTGGCAACAGTGGTGCGGCATATCTTTTCGATCTTTCTAACCCGGACGGGATCACAGAGACGAAACTTTACTCACCGTACCCAGAGTCCACCAATCTGTTCGGTTCGGCTGTGGGGGTCTCTGGCACTGCAGCCATTGTCGGTGAAATAAGAGGGACTGGCGGCAATGGGGATCGTTCTGGCGTCGCCTACCTCTTTCCCAGCAGTTCTCAGGACGAAGTCAGAACGCTTAAATCATCGGACGCTGAGGAAAATGACCTGTTCGGCACGTCTATTGGTATTTCAGGAACATACGCCATTGTTGGTGCCAGGGGTGATGAGGACTATACCGGCGCAGCTTATTTGTACGATTTTTCAGACTTGGACAACATAAAGGAAACCCAGCTGGTCGCGTCAGATGGACAGGAAAGTGACCAGTTTGGAGTCTCTGTCGCGATTTCTGGCACCACGGCCATTGCGGGCGCGTACGCCAGTGATGCGCACGGCAAGAGTAGCGGGGCAGTCTACATCTATGATTTCTCTGACCCAGAGGAAATCATCGAGACGAAGCTCACCCCATCGGACGCCGTGGAAGGGGATGGGTTTGGGGTTTCTGTTGCGGTTTCCGGGACCACGGCCCTTGTTGCGACGCGGCTTCGCGCCAACGAGAGCATCATAAGCGGCTCACTCTATTTGTTTGATATTTCAGATCTGGATGACATCAAAGAAACCAAACTTTTGGAAGCGGATGAAACGTTCGAGGATTATCCCTCTGTCTCCGTAGGTATCTCGGGGACCACTGCCATACTGGGGGTCGCCGGAGACGAGGGCAGCGCGATCTACATGCTTGATTTCGCTGACTTAGACGACATTAAACAAACCGAGCTTGTTCTAGATGGCAGAGACATGTCTGAAATGCATGGAGCGGCTGTGGCCATATCTGGAAAAACATCCATCGTCGGCGACTATATGGATGGCTCTGGCGGCGCTGCCTATATCTACACAACGCCGTCGCCCTAAAGTTATGTGCCAATGCGTTTCGTTCGGGGCGAGGGAAGAACTGCATCCTTTGATAGCTGGGCGAGAAAACACTTGTTCTGGTTCGGATTGGCTGGCGTGCCGGGCCCAGAGCATGCTGATCAGCCCACTTGAGTGGTCCAATTTGATTGTTAGTGCATGACAGGCCTTTGGTCCATCTGGACGATGGTCTCGGGGGCCGATGGGCGGTAGCCCAGAGCACTGTGCGGTCGTTTGGTGTTGTAGTGTTTTTTCCATTGTTCAATGAGGATTTGTGCTTCACGCAAGCTGTAGATGAATTCACCATTCAGCAGCTCATCGCGGAACCGGGCATTGAAGCTTTCACAGTATCCATTCTTCCACGCACTGCCCGGCAGGGCATCACATGGCGATGTCCCGAGAGGGGCTGCCTGGTTCGATGTAAGCCGTTTTGGCCCCGACCGCCTTGATCCAGTCCTGGACAGCCTGCGCAACGCACTCCGGGCCGTTATCGGAGCGTATGAACGACGGCACGCCGCGCAGGATGAACAGATCACTCAAGACGTCGATGACATTGCCTGAATTAAGTTTCCTGTCGACACGGATCGCCAGGCATTCTCGACTGTACTCATCAATGATGTTCAGTGTGCGGAACGCTCTTCCGTCATCCGTTCGGCAATGCACAAAGTCATAGCTCCACACATGATCGCGATGCTCAGGCCTGAGCCTGACGCACGATCCATCGTTCAGCCAGAGCCTTCCTTTCTTTGGTTGTTTCATCGGCACTTTCAGCCCCTCTCGCCGCCATAACCTTTCGACACGCTTGTCATTCACATGCCAACCCGCATCTCTCAGCAACGCAGCGATCCGCCGAAAGCCATAGCGGCCATATTGCCGGGTCAACTCGATCATGTCGGCGACCAATCGGTCTTCATCAGCGCGACCGACTGGCACTTTGCGCTGCGTGGATCGGTGTTGTCTCAGAACTCGGCACGCACGGCGCTCGTCGTCCATTGGGCTTGAACCAATGGCGCCTCAATGAACGACCATTCAGTTCAGCGCGAACACGATCAATACAGGCCCCCTTCTCGGCAGCATGCTCTGCATGCGCCTGCCAGGCAGTGAACGGCGAGCGGGGCTTAGAAGTTTCCCTTCGCAGCTTCCGCCAGGATGAGCTTATCCAGCGTCAGATCCGAAACAGCCTTGCGCACTCGCTCATTCTCTTTTTGAAGACGCTTCAGTTCCTTCAATTGGTCCGTGCCCATTCCACCGTACTTTTTCTTCCAGCGGCAAACGTCTGTTTAGTCACACCAATCTGGCGGATCGCATCCAGGCGCGGCATTCCTTGCCCCGTCAGAACCTCAACCTGCCGTAACTTCGTGACAATCTCTTCCGGCTTTGGGCGCCTGTTGGCCTTGGTCTTCCTCCGCTTTCCTAAACATAGCGAAGGACCACCTCAGTGGGGGAAGACCAGCTTCGCGCAGTGCTCTTTTGCAACGCGTCCCGCCACATAAAATCCGCCCGCATAAACTAGCTCGCATTGGTTCCGCATGACGTAGGTAGTGTGGTGGGATCAATTACCACTGCCCCAAGGGTTTCCGTGTTGCCCTGCATTTGAGATCGAAACTAACGCCGCCAAAATATTCAAAAGTATACTTACACTATCCTCAAGATCGCTGATAACAAACTTCCGAAGATGATAGGTGTTGTTTTGACTATTGCCAACTACACTTGTTAAGGAAAGCAGAGTGACAGATAAATTAGGCTTTTTTGCTCCTGTCTGGAACACGCTCAACACAATGCGTGTATATATCTTTCTGGGTATGTCTTTCGTTATCGCTATACCACTTATCTTTGTGATGCATAATAGCTATCACTTTGCTTATGAGCGCGAGTTGGAAAAAGTCGAACAATCTCACCTAGTGATTGCAGAGAATTTGGCCTCAACGTTGCAGCGATATGCAGATGATGTGAAGTCCACTTTTGATTTCATCACTTCGAATTACCAGTCGGACATCGATCCGAATTCGTTGGAAGATATCTTGCAGGATTACAACTTTCAATTTATTGGCGGGTTTGAAAGTCAAACGAATAATCCCACTGTGCTGTTCTCAGAAGAATTCGAAACCCCTAGCAATGAAACGATCGATGCACTTCGAAGAAGCTCTACCTACGACAGCAGCGTTTTTTCAGGTGTCATGCAATCTTCGACAGGCCCTGTGCTCTACGTCACCCGACTTATGCCGGACGAGGCGCTTTGGGTTGGGGCGATTGATACAAGCTACTTGATCGCGCAGCAAAAGGAGATCGCCTTTGGTGAGCGCGGTCATAGTATGATCGTCGATCAGAATGGGCGTGTGATTGCCCACCCAAAAAATGACTGGGTGCAAACAAGCAAAGACGTTTCTGGACTTGAGGTTGTCCAGAAAATGACTTCAGGGCAAACAGGCGTACACCAGTTCTTTGCGCCTCCGCTAAAAGCTGATGTAATCGCTGGTTATACCTTTGTTCCTTCTACAGGCTGGGGCGCAATGGTTCCCCAACCGATTTCTGAACTCGAACAGGCAGCACGCGTTGAGGCGGCGCGAGTTATTGAAGCCTTGGTTTTGATGTTTTTGACTGCAGCTTTGGCAAGTTGGCTTGTGGCAGGGTTGATCGCGCGGCCGGTCCAAGTGCTGTCCAGGGTTGTGACCGAAGTCCGAAGTGGGAACTATTCTGAGCGTGTGCCAGAGTTTACGCATGTGACGCCGGTAGAAATAAGCTCTTTGCGCAGTCTGCTGAACGGGTTGCTAGAGTCATGGTCTGATAACCGTGAAATGATGCACAGCTCATTGAAGGCGGCGCAGGAAGCAAATCGCCATAAATCTGAATGTATTTCGATCTTGAGCCACGAAATGCGCACCCCGCTTAACGGCATCGTCGGCTCTCTGGAATTGATTAAAAATACTGACCTTACCGAAATGCAGAGCAAGTATCTTGGGTTCATCACTACTTCGACGAGCACGCTCTTGGATCATGTAAACAGTGTTCTCGAAGTCAGCAGGCTCGACAATAGTAAGGTAAAAATCAATAAGAAATGTTTCAGTATTCCGGATCTTATTAGAGAAATCGTGCAGGAGAATTCCGCGCAGGCCGAGCGCCTTGGTTGCCAGATTAGTTTAAGTTTCTTTCCAAGAAACATGCCTGATGTCGAAACAGACCCTCGATTGCTTCGCAAGGTTATGGCAAATCTTATCAGTAATGCAGTTAAGTTTGCGCCTGCCGGGGAAATATTCGTTTCAACAAAGCTTAGCTCAGAAGATATTCTTGAGATTGTTGTTAAGGACACGGGGCTGGGGATTCACGATAAGGATACCGCGCGCATTTTCGAACCATTTACAACCATCGATGCGTCCTACGGGCGTCAGTATGAAGGTACGGGCTTAGGATTGAGTATTGTTGCGACTTCGATCGAAGCGCTGGGTGGAAAGATTAGTTTGAAAAGCAAGGTTGGTTCTGGAAGCGAGTTCACAGTTTGCCTACCTGTCGGTGTAACCTCCAAACCCGCCGACACGATTTTGGATGTGGCATCCGAAGTTAGCCATGATCCAGAGATGCACAGCGGTTTGAAGGCGAAGCGGGTGCTCGTCGTCGATGACAACGAGATCAATCGCGTGCTCCTTTCTCATATGCTGGAGCAAATGGGGCACAGCGCATCTACGGCAGCAGATGGGCTGGATGCGCTAGAGCAGGCGGGATCAAGTCCTTTCGATCTCATTCTGTTGGATATCAGCATGCCAGACATGGATGGCACTGAAGTTGCAAAGTTACTGCGAGAGCGCGTCGGCCCAAACCAAAACACGACGATTATCGCACAAACGGCACACGCAAGTCCGCAGGACCGCGACAGAATTTTTGTGTCCGGGATTCAATCCATACTTACAAAGCCGGTTTCAATCGAAACGCTTCAGGCATCCTTTGATCGTCTCGAAGAGGCACGTAATGATCGAGACGGGGGCGTAGGTATGAAGCAGCCTGTGCTCGAAGAGGACAAACTGCAAATTCTCATTGCTGCGAAGGGCGCGCCAGCGACCGACGAAAGTTTCAACAAGCTCTTTGGCAACGCGTCTTCAATTATTGAAACGCTGAAAAAGAATCCAACAGCGGAGCTCTTGGACGCCAACTTTATCCTACAGGTGCATAATGCAACAGGAGCATGTGCGGTGATGGGTACAAACTTGCTGCATCATTATTTCTTCAAAATAGAAGATTATCTTAAAAGCGGTCGAAAAGGGCCTCTTACTGAATTGTTGGACGCCGCCGAGCAAGCGCTAGAGCAAACGCGCTCTGCGGCTTCAAGTTTTTTCGCAAAGAGAAACACTCCTCAAGATGCGTGATGAAGGTTTTCTTAAAGGTTTTTCCACCCTCTTTCAGGCCCTGCAGCAAGGTACGGTGCAACGGCGTCGACCTAGCCTGAGCTTCCTATATTGCAGGGTGCCAAAATATTGCGAATGCGGACGTTAACAGAAACAGTGTGTACTTGAATTGGCTGGTGCGCAGGATTTGTTAGAACACGCTATGTGAATTTATTGTGGCCGACTGAGGATCCGCCTTTCTCACTTTCAGCATGTTCGATTGATGTCCATACTCATGCATATAGTGCAATGTTTAAGCTTCTATATTCGCCCAATTCTGCCCTTGAAGGTCCACTGTGCACGAAGCCACCGAGGGGGATATTTTGGGGCACACAAGTGCCATGCAGTATTCAATACGCTGGTCCGAGAGGGCGCCGCAAAAGACGTGTTGAGCTTCGCGGATCCATGCGGCCAAGGTGGAGACAGATGGTGCGGGCTATGTCGACATGGCCAACTAAAGATCTGCCGTCCCACACGGGCTGCGCTCCACGTTCCGCGTGTGGGCGACAGAGCAAGGCTACGATCATCGGATGGCCGAGATTGCCCTCGCCCATTTGCAGGGAAATGAGACAGAGCGTGCCTATCAGCGCTCCGATATGCTGGAGAGACGGCGCGCTATGATGGAAACTGGGCGGCGTTTCTAGAGGGACGTGGCTGTGCGAAGCTCAACGTGATGGAGCTTGTTCCGATAGGCTGAGTTCAGGTGCAACGCATCACAGGGCAAAGGGACGTTAATGATGCTCTGGCCAAGTCAGACCTAATCAAGGAATAGTTGGAGCGTAGAACGCTAGATTTGAGCACATTGAATTACAAGGCGGACCAAAGTCCGAAGCGAGGGTAGGGCCATGAGTTTATCGAAGGATGCGGTATTCTGGAGTAAAACAGCACGCAAATACGCCGCCGACCCCATTAGAAATATGGACGGCTACCTCAATACGCTCGAACGCACGACGTTTTACCTAAGGGCAGAGGACGATGTGCTGGAGATCGGATGCGGTACAGGGTCAACAGCCCTGTTGATTGCGCCTCACGTCGCCACGATCACTGCTTCAGACCTCGCCCCGGGTATGATTGAAATTGCAAACGAGAAGTTGACCGCAGAGGGCCTGGAGAATGTGACCTTTAAAGTGGCTGAAGTTCAGGAGCACACTTCGGATGGGGCATCCTACGATGCGGTGCTGGCGCTTAACTTGTTGCACCTTGTCCCGGATCTAGACCAAGCGCTGGACCACATTGCGTCGCTTACAAAGCTCGAGGGGCTCTTCATTTCCAAGACGGTGTGCTCCCCCACAGGGTTCAGCCTAAAATTCTTGCTTATCAGCCGAATTGCGGTGCCTCTCATGCAAGCATTTGGAAAAGCTCCGTCGGTCAACTTCCTTGGCGGACCAGAACTCGACAAGCGGATTGAAGCGGCGGGCTTTAAAATCCTGGAGACGATTGACCAAAGAGGAACGCTTCCAAGCCGGTACATCGTGGCACAGAAGAAATGACGCGGATTGAGGTATGGGGACGACTGTGCTTGCGTTGACCGCAGCATGGCTAAAACTGGATTGCACAGTGGGCGACTTGTGATCGATTTGCAGACGACCATCCCTCTGCTACGAGCAGGCCTGATGCTGGAGAGACGCTCAGATATCGGATGGAGAGCCAAGTAACTTCTCCACAGTCGTTGACTGCCCAAGGCATGCATATGCTCCCCCATCCGGGCTTTCACAAAATGCCGAAGGCGATGCTGATCGAACGCAGGATGGGTCAGCGCCGGGGCAAGTGGCCGGGGCGGCCACCTGCGCTCTGCCCCAGATTACCGCAGCCCCACCTGATCCATGCAGCTCAAGGCCAGCGCGCGCGAGGTCTCTGCGGTTGCGTCTGACAAGATGCAATCCATGGCCGCCGCAAGGGGGGCAACATCGCAGCCAGAGGCGGCATAGATGCCCGTCTGGTGATCCAGCCGTGACAGGATCGGATCAATGACGCTGTCCTCAGGGGCGGCCAACTCCCCCAGCATCTCCAGCCAGGAGGACACCGCCATCTGGCCAAGGATGGCGCAGCGCGGGGGGATCTCCTGCGCGGCCGTGGGCAGGGCGGCGCAGGTGAGGCCGGCGGCGAGTGTCAGCGCAAAGCGTTGCCTCATGTGCGGCGCCGCTGGGCCACACGGCGCAGGCCCGCAGCCCCACCCACTGCCGCGCCCAGCAGCCACAGGCTGGCGGGCAGGGGCACAGGGGCCGGTGCGCTGGCGTCGTAGAGATAGGCAGAGCCGCTGTCGTTGGGGTCGTCATTGAGGTACGCCCCCACGATGGCCGTGCTGCCAGAGATGCCGACGGACCACCCGAAACGGTCACCCACCGCCCCGTCATCTGCGATCAGCTTGGTCTTCTCTACCGGGTTTTCAATATCCGTAATGTCATAGAAATAGGCAGACCCGCTGGTGGTGCCATTATCGTCATCGCCGTACGCCCCCACAATGGCCGTGCTGCCAGAGATGGCGACGGAATACCCGAAATAGTCACCCCCCGCCCCGTCAGATGCGAGGAGTTTGGCGGTTTCCGTCAGCGAAACCACGCTGGGATCGAGATCCGAGAGATCGAAGAGATAGGCCGCGCCGCTGTCGAATAAACTATTGTCGTTATCTAACCACGCCCCCACAATGGCCGTCGTGCCAGAGATGGCGACGGATCGCCCGAACTCGTCACCCGCCGCCCCGTCAGATGCGGTGAGTTTGGCGATTTGTTCGCCGGTCGACGCGTTAAACAGATAGGCCGAGCCGCTGTTGCCGGTAGGGGCGTCATCGCCGTACGCCCCCACAAGGGCCAGATTGCCAGAGATGGCGACGGACTGACCGAAACGGTCACCCCCCGCCCCCGTAAGGTCGGTGAGCTTATGGGTTTGCACTCCAGTCGACGCATTGAACAGATAGGCAGAGCCGCTGACTGTGCTAGACCCGCTGCTGTCATTGTTGGCATCGAGGGGCGCCCCCACAATGGCCGTGCTGCCAGAGATGGCGACGGACTGCCCGAAAAAGTCACCCGCCTCCCCGCCAGATGCGATCAGCTTGGTTTGCGTGACATTTTGCGAGTCTGAAAAGTCAAATATATAGGCAGAGCCGGTGGTGCTGCTATTGTTGACAGCGCGGGGCGCCCCCACAATGGCCGTGCTGCCAGAGATGGCGACGGAATACCCGAAAAAGTCAGACGCCGCCCCGTCACCTGCAAGGAGCTTCTGGGTTTGCGCGCCGGTCGTCGTCGTGTCAAACAGATAGGCAGACCCGCTGCCGCCGCCATCGCCGTACGCCCCCACAATGGCCGTGCTGCCAGAGAGGGCGACGGAATACCCGAAAAAGTCACCCGCCGCCCCGTCAGATGCGGTGAGCTTGTCTGTCAGCTCTACGGGTGTTGCGTTGGCAAGTGTGACGCTGCTGAGCAAGAGCGCCGGTGCGAGATATGTGATTGGTTGCATATGACCCCTCATAAAACACGATAAAATTGAATCGACTATCGCCAATCCTGCGCAAAACGCAAGCGCCCCTGGGCGCGGCACGCGATCAGCCGGTGCCGCGCGGGGGGATGTCCTGCGCGGCCGCGGGCAGGGCGGCGCAGGTGAGGCTGGCGGCGTGGTTGCCCCGCGGGCGGTATTCTGAGCAACTCTATGTTTATGCGGTGCGGGCAGGGCACATCAGCAAACCGTCGCTGCCACTTCTGCGTTCGCCAATCAAGAGGGGGATATTAGGGGGGATACGATTTTTCAAAGTGCATATATTTGTTTTTATACATGCTCTTGATGAAATGTAGTGGCGGAGAGACAGGGATTCGAACCCTGGGTCCCCGTGAAGGGACAACGGTTTTCGAGACCGCCCCGTTCGACCACTCCGGCACCTCTCCGCGAAGGGTCTACGGTGCGCTCGATACTGCCGCTCTGAGTGGGGTGCAACCCATTTTTTGTATCCCAGGGCAATCAGGGTGCACGCTTTGCGTTGTCCGGGTTGACAGATGCTGCGCAATCGTGCATGTCGCGCCCTCGAGCGAGATTGCTCACTTACAGAACTTACATCCTTCATGGATGCGCAGTTTGATGGCGGGGCTTTCCCGAAACATCGCCAAGCGGCGGGGCCACAGGACGCGGTAAAGAAAAGGAAGACGATATGTTCGCGGTCCTCAAGACCGGTGGCAAGCAGTACAAAGTCGCCTCTGGCGATGTTCTGCGCGTAGAAAAGCTGGCCGCCACCGCCGGCGAAACCGTACAATTCGACGAAATCCTGATGGTCGGCAGCACCGTCGGCACGCCTTTCGTTGATGGCGCCGCTGTGAAGGCGGAAGTCATTGACCAGATCAAGGGCGAGAAGGTCATTCACTTCGTCAAGCGCCGCCGGAAGCACTCTTCCAAGCGCACCAAGGGCCACCGCCAGCAACTGACGCTGCTGCGCGTGACCGAGATCGTGGAAAGCGGCGCATCCGCAGCGCCCGCCGAGGCAGCCGCCGCTGCTCCGGCCGCAAAAGCACCGAAAGCATCGAAGGCCGCGAAGACGGACGGCGATGACCTCAAGAAGCTGTCCGGTGTTGGTCCGGCGCTTGAGAAGAAGCTGCTGGCCGCTGGCGTGACCACCTTCGCCCAGATTGCAAACTGGACCGAAGAAGACATCGCTGCTATGGACGAGCAACTTTCGTTCAAAGGCCGCATCCAGCGCGAAGGCTGGGTCGAGCAAGCCAAGGAACTGGCGAAGGGCTGAGCCCTGCGCGCATAGGAGACACGCGATATGGCACATAAAAAAGCAGGCGGTTCCTCCCGTAACGGCCGCGACTCCGCGGGCCGCCGCCTCGGTGTAAAGAAATTTGGTGGCGAAGCCGTCATCCCGGGCAACATCATCGTGCGCCAGCGCGGCACCAAGTGGTGGCCGGGCGCGGGCGTTGGTCTGGGCAAGGATCACACGATTTTTGCAACAGAGTCCGGCCACGTGACGTTTCACAAAGGTCTGAAGGGTCGAACCTTCATCTCCGTGCTGCCCGCAGCGGAGGCTGCAGAGTAATCCGCACCAGGATATGTTCTTTTCGAAGGGGATCGGTGCAAACCGGTCCCCTTCGTGCTTCTTAACCAATCGTTTAGCTGGAGCCGGATATGGCTGTCGAGGTCGCTGGGTTCTTGGTTTTCGCTGCCAGCCAGGTGGGCACACCAGGCCCCGCCAACATGACTTTGTTGGCGACCGGTGCGCGCTACGGTCTGCGGCCTGCCTTGCCTTTCGTGGCGGGCGTGGCTCTTGGCAAGCAATTGGTGATCTGGCCCATGGGATTTGGGCTGCTGACTTTGGCTGCGTCTGCGCCGATGCTGTTTACGGCGCTCAAGTGGATCGCGGCCGCCTATATTTTGTGGCTCGCCTGGCGCATCGCCGGGATGTCATTGAAGCCCGGTACGGCAGAGGGGCCGCCGCCGAGTTTCTGGTCCGGTCTGCCGGTGCATCCGCTCAATCCAAAGGCTTGGGCAATGATTGCAGCCGGTTTCACGCAGTTCACTGCGCCGGGCACACCGATCTTGCAGGCAACGGCAACCATCGCCATCTGTCTGCTATCTGTTCAGATCGTTTTGCACCCGATCTGGACGGCCGCTGGGGAACGCATTGCCCGGGCCGTGGCGGGCACGGGTGCTGAGCGCATCTTGATGCGCAGCCTCGCACTTTTGACTGTCGCCAGCGTTGCCTATGCGCTGTGGAATGGAAGGGTCTGATATGACGACCGAAACCTTGGAGCTTTCTTTGCCAACCCTTGCCGCGGCTCGAATTGAGCTGCGCCCGATCCGGATGTCGGACAAAGGCTTGCTGGAGATGTATGCAGGCGACAAACGGGTGGCGGACACGACGCGATCCATACCACACCCCTTGCCACCCGGTGCAACCGAGGCCTTCATCCGGCGGTCCATGGCGGCAGATCGGCGTGAACATGTGTGGATCATGGATGGCACACGCGCGCAGCTGGGCGAAGTGGTGGGCTGTATTTCCCTGACCACGATGGAAGACGGGCCAGCAAGCCAGGTCGAGATCGGCTATTGGGTTGCTCCGGCGCTTTGGAACACGGGCCTTGCGTCAGAAGCGGTTGCGACCCTGCTGAAGAGTAATCCCCTTGGGGCAAAAACCGTCTTTGCAGAAGTGTTTCAGGGCAATGACGTCTCGGCGCGCGTGCTGACGAATGTCGGGTTTGAGTATCTGGGCGATGCCGAAGCATTCAGTGTGGCGCGCAATGCCAAGGTGGCCACCTGGACTTACCTGCTGAACTGCGCTTGAGGGGCCGCGGCGGACGTGCCGCCCCTAAAACAAGCACTGGGTGCAGCCGATAGTAGACCGAACGCTTGCCCAAATGGTGCGAAGCGCCTATTGCTCGCGCTTGAAATATAAGGCTTTACCATGAAGTTTCTCGATCTTGCCAAGGTATATATCCGATCCGGCGGCGGCGGCTCTGGCTGCGTTTCATTCCGCCGTGAGAAATATATCGAATATGGTGGCCCGGATGGCGGGGATGGGGGTAAGGGCGGCAACGTCGTTGCAGAGGCCGTAGAAGGTCTGAACACGCTGATTGATTTTCGCTATCAGCAACATTTTTTCGCGCGTAGTGGCCAGCCAGGCATGGGCCAGCAGCGGACAGGCCGCTCCGGTGATGATATCGTGCTGCGCGTGCCGGTGGGCACTGAAATTTTGGATGAGGATGAGGAAACTCTGATCGCCGATCTTGCTGAGGTCGGGGATCGCGTCGTGCTCGCACGCGGGGGCAATGGCGGTTTCGGCAATCTGCACTTCAAGACATCGACAAACCAGGCGCCGCGCAGTGCAAACCCCGGCCAACCGGGGGTAGAGCGCACATTGTGGCTGCGCCTCAAGCTGATTGCGGATGTCGGCCTGCTCGGATTGCCGAATGCGGGCAAATCCACCTTCTTGGCGGCCACGTCCAACGCCCGGCCCAAGATTGCAGATTACCCCTTCACCACTTTGCACCCCAATCTTGGGGTGGTGTCCGTGGATGGGGCTGAATTCGTTGTCGCCGATATCCCCGGCTTGATCGAAGGGGCTCATGAGGGGCGTGGCATCGGGGATCGCTTCCTTGGTCATGTAGAGCGCTGCGCCGTGTTGCTGCACCTCGTGGATGGCACCGTCAATGAGCCGGGCCAGGATTGGCAGACCGTGATCACCGAACTCGAAGCCTATGGGGGCGCTCTAGCCGACAAACCCCGCGTGACGGTGTTGAATAAGGCGGATGCGCTGGATGAGGAATTGACAGAGATGCAGCGCGCGTCTCTGGAGGAGGCCGTGGGCCACCCGGTGCTGGTCATGTCAGGGGCGGCGGGCAAAGGCGTGCGCGAAGTTTTGCGTGCACTCCATCCCCATGTGAAGCGCGCCCGTGGCCTGCCAGTGGGCAATGAGGATGCAGAGGCCGACGCGGACGGAGACGCGCCGTGGCATCCCTGACACCTGATATCGGCCAGGCACGGCGCCTGGTGATCAAGATCGGCTCTGCGCTGCTGGTGGATGCCCAAGGGGCCCTGCGCCAAGATTGGCTGGACAGTTTGGCCGCCGACGTGGCCGAACTGCGCAGCCGCGGCACGGATGTTATCCTTGTGTCGTCGGGCTCAATCGCACTTGGGCGCGGGATGCTGGGCCTCGGGGCAGGGGATCTGCCCCTCGAACAAGCACAGGCGGCCGCGGCCGTGGGCCAGATCCGGTTGGCCGGTGCCTATGGCGAGGCGCTGGCGCCCCACGGCATTTTGGCGGCGCAGGTGCTGGTCACGCTCGAAGACAGCGCCAACCGGCGCCGCTATCTCAACAGTCGGGCCACGTTGTCCACCTTACTGGCAGAGGGCGCTGTGCCCATCGTGAACGAAAATGACACCGTGGCCACGGATGAGATCCGCTACGGCGACAATGACCGTCTGGCGGCCCAGGTCGCGGTGACAGTAGGGGCAGATCATCTGGTTTTGCTGTCCGATGTGGATGGCCTTTACACGGCCAATCCGGCGCTTGATCCCAAGGCCCGCCGCCTTGAAACCATCGGTGAGATTTCGCCTGAGATCGAGGCCATGGCGGGCGAGGGGGTGTCTGGCCTGTCAAAGGGCGGCATGCGGACGAAGGTGTTGGCTGCGCGCACCGCGATGCAGGGGGGCTGCGCCATGGCAATCACCCTTGGGGCACCTCTCAACCCGCTGAAGCTTTTGCATAAGGGGGCTGCGGCCACCTGGTTTTTGCCAGAGGCAGACCCGCAGCAGGCACGCAAGCGCTGGATCGCCTCGATGAAGCCGCAGGGCAGTGTTGTCGTGGATGCGGGCGCGGCACAGGCCCTGGCCCGGGGCAAATCCCTGCTGCCCGCAGGTGTCACGGCCATCTCGGGCGCGTTTGGGCGCGGGGATCCGGTCTCTATCGAAGGGCCGGAGGGCACGGCGCTTGGCGTGGGGCTGACGCGCTACACAAGCGATGAGGCGCGCGCCATAGCGGGCCATCGCTCCGACGAAATCCCGGCAATTCTCGGCTATCCGGGGCGGGCGGCGCTCGTCCACCGGGATGATATGGCCGTTTGAGCCGCCCTCAGCGGCCTTTCAGGACCGTTCAGCTTGCTCCGCCCCGCTGTGCAGGCTACCCCATCCCATAAGACCAGCGCCATCAGACACGCAAAGGAGACCCCGATGAAGGACCTGACCGACAACATCCCCGCTCTGATGGCGGAACTGGGCGCCCGTGCTCAAGCTGCCTCTGCTGAGTTGGCCTTTGCATCCGCTGAGGCCAAGCAACAGGCGCTGGAGGCCGCGGCGCAGGCCGTTTGGACGGACAGGGCGGCCATTATTGCCGCCAATGACAAAGACATGGCCTATGGCCGTGACAAGGGGCTGAGCCCGGCCATGATGGATCGTCTGATGCTGGACGAACCGCGGATTGAAGGCATTGTCGCGGGTCTGCGCGCCGTGGCAGCGCAGGAAGATCCGGTCGGCGCAGTGCTCGCGGAATGGGACATGCCCTCTGGCCTGCATATCAAAAGGGTCCGTACCCCTCTGGGCGTTGTTGGCGTGATCTATGAAAGCCGGCCAAATGTGACGGCCGATGCCGGTGCCTTGTGCCTGAAATCTGGCAATGCGGTGATCCTGCGGGGGGGCTCTGAAAGCTTCCATTCCTCAGGGGCCATTCACGCCTGCCTGCAAGCCGGGCTGCGTGAGGCCGGGCTGCCCGAAGACGCGGTGCAACTTGTGCCCACCCGGGACCGCGCCGCCGTTGGTAACATGCTGGGCATGACCGGCGTAATCGATGTGATCGTGCCGCGCGGGGGCAAGGGGCTGGTTGGCCGGGTGCAGAGCGATGCCCGTGTTCCGGTCTTTGCTCATTTGGAAGGGATCTGCCATGTGTATCTCGATGCCGCGGCCGATCCCCAAAAGGCCTTGGATGTTGTGCTCAACGCCAAGACCCGGCGCACGGGTATCTGTGGCGCGGCTGAATGCCTTCTGGTGCACGGTGATGCGGCCGACCTGGGCCAAGCCGTGATCGACGCGCTGATGGCGGCGGGCGTTGAGGTCTATGCAGAGGGGTTTGAGGGCACCCGTCCCGCTACAGAAGACGACTGGGGCACGGAGTTCCTCGACATGAAGATAGCAGCGCGCCGCGTCAGTGACATCGACGCCGCCCTCGCGCATGTGCGCCGCTACGGCTCGGGGCATACGGACGCGATCGTCACCGAAGATGATGCGGCCGCTGCACGGTTCTTTTCTCGCTTGGACAGCGCCATCCTGATGCGCAATGCCTCCACCCAGTTTGCCGATGGCGGCGAATTTGGGATGGGCGCAGAAATTGGCATTGCAACAGGCAAGATGCATGCCCGCGGCCCGGTGGGCGCGGCCCAGTTGACCTCGTTCAAATACCTGGTCGAAGGGGACGGCACAGTGCGCGCTTAAACGGGGGACACCCGCACAGGCTGCGCAAGCGGTCTCGGTCACGCGCTCTAAGGGGCGCGGTTTAGAGCAAGGTGTTGACGGGCTTGGAAGTTTGCATACTGCTAGGCAGCGTATGTGACCGTTGGAGTAGAAACGCTGAAGTTCGTAAAGTTTGGGGCGCCTTTTTTGACGCTCACGTGTTTTGCTGCGGCAAGCAGCGCAAATACAGTTATTAGCCCGAATATCACACAAATTACAGTAACCGCAGATGTCCAGCAAAGACTGGAAACCTTCACGTATACCCAAAGTGAGGATGGTGTTTACAGACGAGCGCCCACCTATGAAGAGGTTACAACTGGCGCAAACGGGGAACCGACGGGCACCGGCATATTTCCTCTGTTTGAGACGCATAGGGATATTCTTCTCGACGCGAATGTTTGGGATCCGACTGCGATCCCAAGCACGGTTGAGGAAGTTGGTGCTGATTTCGAAGTTGTCTCAAACGGTCAATTTACAGGCACATGGACATTTGACGCATCGCTCTTGCGTGACTTTGATACTGAGACGACCGGCGCATTTTTGGGCGAGGATCGGATAAGTCTTGGATCTGAAGGGCGCAACCTGCTGGACGGTGTCGCAAATGCCAACAATTGGTTTGGCCCCAACCCCTTACCGGATCGCTTGACCGGGAAGGCGTGGCTCAATGAAGGAATGGACAATTCATTTGTTTCAAACTTCCGCGTCGTATCCGGCGGGGTGGTTGTGGATGCGGGTGTCACCACGACGACAGACTTGTATGCCGTTAACAATGTCGACGTTGATCCATACACAGACGAACCCGATTACGTAAACGACGGAGAGGTGGAGATCGGCGTTATTGATCTGCTGGTAATTGAAGCGACCGATGCCCCAGAGCCGACAGGGTCGGAAGACTCAAACGGAATTTACCTCTTTCTTTTGGGTCCAGATAATTGGTTTGAAACAGCAGATTCCGCTGCGTTGAGTTTGGACTCGGTGGAGTCCTACATCGTCGAATCGATTACCTATGATTTTGCGGAGGATGGTTTGCCCCGTCTGGGCAGTCTGATCGATATGGACGATGTAATCCCCGTGCAGATCGCGCAGTTTGGCGCCGCAGACGGAACGTCGGAAGCCACGCCCTTGCTGCCAACGTCAGTATCACTTGATACGGATGACGATGCCCTGAGCGCGCCAAGTTTTGAGTTCGACATAGGGGCGATTGACGAAAACACGACTGTCTTTATCGACCCGGAGATTGCCGTTGGGTATGTCTACGAGGTGAAGGGAGAAGGTGAATTCACCAGTTTTACAGCGCCAACCGCAGCGGCTGTTCCGCAGAGCGGGAGGCTTGCTGCTGCGGCTCTACCGCCGAGCGGGAGGCTTGCCGCTGCGGCTTTACCGCGTGGCGAGGGTCTTGTTTACGAAGTTCAAGTGGGGGGCACCAACGGGCCGACTTTTGCTGTGGAGCCGGGGGGCACAGTGTCATTTGCCGCGCTAGACTCTGATAGAACGACGCTTATCGTGACAGGTATTCCCGAAGATCTGATCCTTGACCACACTAACATGACAAATTTCGTAACTGGGTTCACGGTATCCGGCGCCAGCGACTCAACGAAGATCTCTCAAAGGGCGTTCATGACGGACGCAGATGCAGCCGTTGTGCCACTGCCGCCAAGCCTTGCTGTCGCGCTGGCTGGGCTTGGCGGGCTCGGGGTGATGTCGCGGCGGCGGCGCCGCCGCGTGGCCGTGGCGTAGCCCTTGGCCTTGAACGCACGACTGACCGCTGTCGGCTTTGCGCTTTGTGCAGCGACACCCGCGGCGGCCCAGGACACCTCAAACCCGTACGTTGTTGAGGGGCCCGGACGGACAAACTGTGCCGCATTCGCGAAGCAGCCCCCGCAAAGCGATGCCCATCGCCTGATGGCTGCGTGGATGGCAGGCTATCTTACAGCGCATAATCGGCTGACGCCTCAGGTATTTGACTTCAGTGCTTGGCAATCACCTGGGGTGTTGGTTGGGTTGCTTGCACAATACTGTGCGGCTCACCCAGACCGTATTGCTGAAAATGGGGCGCAAGATCTCATTGCCTACTTGGCGGAGGATGCAATCCGCGATCCAGCCGAGGTTGCCATGCTTGAGAATGACGGGTCTGCGGTGCTCCTGTATGTCCCCGTCATCGCACGGGTGCGGGCCGCCCTGAGCGAGATCGGCTACCAAGGCGGATCCACAGATTTCGAATTGGTTGCGGCGCTGAAAGCCTATCAGCAAGATCAGGCCCTAGACGTGACGGGGCTGCCGGATCAGGCCACTCTGGCGCGCCTGCTGCGGTGAGCGTTTTGCAGACATTTAGAACCGGATCTCGGCACGCGTATCGCTAAGGGTGCCTGTGATCGGGCGTTGGTAGGTGACACCCCATTGATGTAGCAGCGGAAAATGCACATGGGCTGCGCCAGACGGGATGGCGCCGCCACTGTTGAGGTGATCCCAGCCTTGCTGAATCACCCGCAGCTTCGGCCCTTCTGCAACGATCTGCCATTGTCCTTCCTCATCGCGCTCAACATCGATCGTTCCTCCCACCGGCAGCGCTTCTTCAAGGCAGAGCAGGGCCAGAAAGGCCGCCTTGGCCTCAGCGCGGGCAATGTCCACTTGAGGGTGCCACCGGACATTCAGGCGATCGGACGAAAAGAAGTTCTGCACGATGGGGGCAATTTCTCCAATCCCCGTCTGCTGTTCGGGGCTGGCAAGTCCGAACCCGATGCGGAAAAACTTGATCCGGGCATTTACGTTGTTGACGCTTTGGCGGATCAGGTCAGTTTCGGGGCTTGGGGGCATGGTCATCTCGAGAAGCTCCATGCCATTGGCAATGGCTCCGATTGGGCTGATCAGGTCGTGACACAGGCGAGAGCCGATGAGGGCGTTGAGATCCCCTTGAATGTCGCTCATATGAATGTCTCCCTTTCGGAGGCGCTGGTGCAGAACACAAGGACTGCTGCGATGACACAGGACATTGATGCCAACGGGTTGATGGATCTCAACAGTTTTCTCGAACCCGGCATGTTGGTGCGCCACCCAGGTCAGCCGGGCTGGGGCACTGGCCAGGTGCAATCACGGATCGGCGTCCGGATCACCGTGAATTTCGAAGAGGCTGGTAAGATCGTGATCGATGGTCGAAATGTCGCTTTGCAGGTTGTGTATGAGTAAGTGTTTCAATTCACGTTGATACAACCTTGAATTGCAGTCAAGGGCCGGGATGTCAGGGCGTTCCTTCGTCTTGGGGCGCGCACGTTGCAATGCACCGACGGCTTGACTAGACAGCCTGCACCAAACAGGGGACGTGCCGGATGCTTGGCAGTGACGACAGCGACTTCGAAATGCGTCTGGCCACAGATGCGGTGGACCTGGAAGGGGCGCAGCGTCTTCGGTATGTCGTCTTTGTCGAAGAGCTGGGCGGCGACGGTGCCCTTGTCGATCATGAGCAACGATTTGAACGCGACCGCTTTGACCCATTCTTTGACCATCTGGTGCTGATCGACAAATCACGGGATCCGGCCACCCGTGACCATGTGGTGGGGGTCTACCGGTTGATGCGGCAGGATGCAGCAGAGCAGGCCGGCCGGTTTTACTCCGAAGACGAGTACGACTTGACGCCCCTGCGCGCCTCAGGGCGGCCCTTGCTGGAGCTTGGTCGGTCTTGTGTCCATACGGATTATCGCGGCAGCGCGGCCCTGTTGCTGCTGTGGCAGGGGCTCGGCGACTATGTCACGGATCACGGCATAGAGTTGTTGTTCGGCGTGGCATCCTTCCATGGCACCGACCTTGAGGCACTGAAGCACCCATTGGCCTGGTTGCACTACAACCACGGCGCTCCTGAAGACCTGCGGCCGCGCGCGCTTGACAGCGCCTTTGCCCCGATGGACGTTCTGGCGCGCGACGCCGTGGATCGCGCCGCTGCTCTGCGCGCTCTACCGCCTTTGCTGAAATCATACCTCCGCCTTGGCGGCACCGTGGGCGAAGGTGCCTTCGTCGATCATGCCTTCAACACAACAGATGTGCTGATCGTGATGGATACGGCCACGCTTTCGGCGCGTCAGCGGGCGCTTTATGGGCGCGATGGGCCAGGGGCGCAGCCATGAGCACCTGGGAATCAGAGACACCACCACCTGAGTCTACCTTGCGGGGGCCGGCAGGCTTTCTGCGCGTGGTGCTCAGGGGGATTCCGCTCGGCCTGCTGACATTCGGCTGTCTGGCGCTGCTGTTGTTTGTGCGCCTCTTCGAGCGGCCGCTCTGCGGTGTTTCGCGCCCGGTTACGCCCTACATTACCCGGTTTGTTTGCCGAAACGCCTTTCGCATCTTGGGCATGAAATACAGTGTGACGGGCGCGCCCATGCGTCTGCGCGGGGCGGCAGTATCCAACCATGTGGGCTGGCTGGACATCTTTTCGCTCAACGCCCCGCAATCGATCTATTTCGTCTCCAAGGCAGAGGTGGCCCGCTGGCCCGGAATTGGCTGGCTGGCCCGAGCAACCGGCACGGTTTTCATCGCGCGCGATCGCAAACAGGCAAAGGCGCAAGAGGCCACATTCCGCACGCGCCTTCTCGCAGGGCACCACCTTCTGTTTTTCCCCGAAGGCACCTCAACCGATGGGCTGACAGTGCTGCCGTTCAAATCCACCCTCTTTGCGGCTTTCACAGCGCCTGACCTGCGCGCCGAATTGCATGTGCAGCCGATCACCCTGCGCTATACCGCCCCCGACGGGGAAGATCCGCGCTTCTATGGATGGTGGGGCGATATGGAGTTCGGCCCGCACCTTCTGTCGGTGCTCGCCGCGCCCCGGCAAGGCGGCGTCGAGGTGATCTTTCATGATCCCCTCAAGGTCAGCGACTACCCGGACCGCAAAGCGCTTGGGGCTGCCTGTGAAGCGGCTGTGCGTTCTGGTCTGCAGCCAGATGCCTTAGGTCAGGCCTCATGACGAGAAGATGATTGTTGCTGTGAGAAACATGGCGGATCAGAAGGTGTGGGCGCATCTGTCATTGCCCTTGGCTGTACGGCGCCAGTCTTTGAGTTTGGCAAACAGGTTTTCAACCTTGTGTCGCGTTTTGTAGCTCGCGAAGCAGGTATCTTTGTTTCTTTGCGGATTTTAATGCTGTCTGATCCTTGACCAGCTCCGGCTCGTTGCCCCTTTTTTCGGCTAGAAGAGCTTTCAGGTGGGTGAAGTCAAACATCCAGACATTTCCAACTCCTGCCCACGGCATGGACAGTGCTTGGCCTCAAGCGCAATATACTCCAGTCGCCCGGTGCTCTATCACAGCAGACGATCAATTCAGCATTGGCATTGTGGAATAATGAATTGAAAAAAGACAAAAAAGTATCTCTGAACGACGATGACCGATCGGCGATGTTGATCGCGGCACGGGAAGCTGTCGCCTATCGGGCAGATGTGACGGCAACATCTGTGAAACCGGAGATGAGGCCTGCCGATTTCGCCTCGGAGTTTGATACTTTGCTGCCTCAAAAAGGAGCGTCTGCTTCTTCGGTCATTGACGATCTGATAGCCATTGCTGGCAAAGGACTACACGGTCATACCTCCCCTCGGTTTTTTGGCTACGTATGTGGTGGATCAATGCCAGTGGGTGCTGCTGCAGATTTTCTTGTGACCTCTTGGGGACAAAACGTGGCGTCTTCATGGGAAAGCCCTGCTGCTGCTGTAATCGAGCAGACTGTTTGCCAATGGTGTCTGGAGCTTCTTGGTCTGCCGTCGGAGAGTGGTGTTGGCATTGTCTCGGGTGCGACCGTTGCCAATACGCAGGCTATCATCGCCGCGCGGGATACGTTGCTGCAGCGACAGGGCTGGGACGTTTTTGAGAACGGTCTTCTGGGAGCGCCTGACGTTCCTGTCCTGATCGGTGACGCCGCTCATTCTGCGCCACTGGCTGGCGTGCGCTATGCCGGGCTTGGGTTGGGCCGTGCGACGCGCCTTGCGACAGACGATCAGGGCCGTATCCTCATCGATGCGCTTCGTGCCGCATTAGAGCCTTGCAAAAATCCGCCGCTGGTTATTCTGCAAGCCGGCCAAATCAATACGGGAGCCTTCGATCCATTTCAGGAGGCCATCCCGATTATTCATGACGCTGGGGGTTGGGTACACGTCGATGGAGCCTTTGGCCTTTGGGCGCACGCTGTGCCGAGTTTGCGAGATCGCTTGGCAGGCGTCGACGGGGCCGACAGTTGGGCAGTCGATCTACATAAATGGCTGAATGCACCCTATGATGCAGGGCTCTGCATTGTACGCGAGCGGGCGGCGCTCGTCTCGTCAATGAGCGTTCGCGGCGCATACTTGCCGGACCTTGGTGAAACCTGGGAGCCGAGTGACTCGACTCTTGAACTGAGCCGGAGAGCGCGGGGGGTGCCAAGCTATGCTATCATCAAGCATCTTGGCGCTGACGGCATTCGCAAGATGATTGCGCACCATTGCGCGTTGGCGACATATTTGGCGGATCGCTTACGGGGTGAGCCTGGCATCGAAATCATGAATGATGTCATGCTCAACCAAGTGGCCATTGCTTGCGAAACGGACGAGAAGACCACTCGGGTGCTGGAACGCATCCAAGAAAGGGCACGCGTTTATCCAAGCCATGGGGTTTGGCAAGGAAGGCAGATCATTCGTGTATCAGTTATCAATCACGCAACGGATCATGAAGATATTGACCTTCTTTTCGACGAAATACGTGATGCCAATCTGGCCGTGTGAGAGGCCTTGCCCCATTGGCTCGACCGCTTTGAAGGCTCACCGAACTTATCTGCATTTACCCAAGGCCAAAGGCTGCAAGGTTTTGGGCGGAAGATCAGCGCAGGGGGGCCAAAAGGCCACTTAGAGCGGAAGACGCGTCCTCGGCATCCCAGATCTCAGGGCCGATTCCGAAGAAATCTGTCACCGGAGCGAGGGTTTCGATCATCTGAACGCTCAACCCACCTTCGGCCACGACGGGCAGTTCGATCATCTGGCTCCACCAGGCGAACAGGTCTTGCTCTGCCACAGTGCCATCTCCGAGGCCGGTATCGCTGACGGGGCCAAAGGCTACGTAGTCCGCCCCCCCTTCGCCCGCTGTCATACCGTCATGGGAAGAACCGCGAGAGAAGGCGCCCACGATGGCATCTGCCCCAAGCGCCTTGCGGGCCGCGCGGACCTGGCGCGCGCCATCTGACAGGTGCACCCCATCCAGCCCCAAGGTTTCCACCATGCGCAGCTGGTCGCTGACAACGATAGCCACGTCGCGTGCATGGGCCACTTCGCGGCAGGCATCTGCTGCGCGCGACAGTTCGGCGGCGTCCTGAGTCGCCATAGCGAGGCGGACGCACGCGATGTCATGGCGATCGAGAACGGCGGCCAGCCGGTCTGGAAAACGCGACAGTTCAAAGCTGGGCGGTGTGATCAGGTAGGTTTGCGGCTGCTCTGGCGTTGCCATCTTGGGCTCCGACTCCGTCTTTTCGTGTTCTCGGACGCTTACACTGGATTGTGCCGCTTGCCCAGCGTGCCGCGTCAGCCTATCAGGGCGCCCATGTCAGAGTCATCCGCCCCTACACCGAACGCCGCCCCCGATCCCACCTTTGTTCTCGTCCGCTCGCAGATGGGTGAGAATATTGGCGGCGCTGCCCGTGCCATGTGGAATTTTGAATTGGATTGCATGCGTCTTGTGGCGCCGCGCGATGGTTGGCCCAACCCGCGGGCTGTCGCTTTGGCCAGCGGGGCAGGGCGGCTGCTGGATCAGGCCGGTGTTTTTGAAAGCACCGCTGAAGCCGTCGCGGATTGCGATTATGTCTATGCCACCACCGCCCGTGTGCGCGGGCTGACCAAGCCCGTGCTGGAGCCTGCCGATGCCATGGATGAGGCGCGCGCGCTGAAAGCCGCTGGCAAGAAAGTGGCTGTTTTGTTCGGCCCAGAGCGGGCCGGGCTTGAAAATGAAGACGTCGCACGGGCCAACGCCATCATAACCGTGCCGGTAAATCCTGAGTTCTATTCCCTCAACCTTGCGCAATGCGTGCTGTTGATCGCCTATGAATGGCGGCGGGCGCGCGGCAGCGGGGACGGGGCCCTTGCCCAGATCGAGCTTGCCAGCCGCATCGAGGTGGAGAAGCTCAGCGATCACTACGAACAGCGCCTGGACGAGGCCGGCTACTTCTTCCCTGAGCAGAAGGCCGAGGGCATGAAGCTGGTGCTGCGCAACATGTGGGGCAGACTTCCACTGACGCGCGCGGACGTGCAAATGCTGCACGGCATGTTGCGTCAGATCTTGCGCAAACGAGATGGCGGCTAACGGCCCCGCACGGCGGCTCCCAGTGTCGCATGTGCTTGCCCAACTTTCCGGAGCGCCATAGGTTCCGAACCGACGGACAAGAGGTATGTCATGGCCCAGCAACGCAAGCTCTTCGAAGAAGTAGATGCCAGTACCCCCAAGGCTGCACCCGTAACCGGCACGATTGACCGGGGGCGCAATGGCGCGCGCGGCGCGATCCGCGTCTGGCTCGGTATTTTGTTCGGGCTGGTTTTCCTGATGATCGCCGTGGGCGGCCTGACCCGTCTGACCGATAGCGGCCTGTCGATCACGGAATGGAATCCGATCATGGGAGCCTTGCCTCCAATGGATGCAGCCACCTGGGACAGCGAATTTGAAAAGTACAAGCAGATCCCGGAATACCAGTTGCAGAACAAGGGCATGTCTTTGTCCGAGTTCAAGGTTATCTACTGGTGGGAATGGGGTCACAGGCAATTGGGCCGCGTCATTGGGCTTGTCTGGGCGATTGGCTTCTTTGGCTTTTTGCTGTTTCGGGCCATCCCGGCTGGATGGACAACGCGGCTCTTTGTTCTTGGCCTTCTGGGTGGTTTGCAGGGCGCAATTGGCTGGTGGATGGTGGCCTCAGGCCTGACCGGTACCATGCTGGATGTGGCCTCGTACCGGTTGGCAACCCATTTGGGCCTGGCTTTTGTGATCTTGGGCCTCATCGCATGGTTCTATCTCAAGATTGGCCGTCCGGAACGGGATCTGATGCAGGCCCGCCGCGCAGGTGAGCCAAAGCTTTGGGGGATGAGCACTGGCCTGTTGCATCTTGTCTTTCTGCAGATCCTTGTGGGCGCGCTGGTGGCCGGGATCGATGCCGGACGCACCTATAATGATTGGCCGCTCATGGCCGGAGGGTTCCTTCCGCCATTCCCCTTTGACATCGAGCCGGTCTGGCGCAACTTCTTTGAGAACGCCGGTCTGGTGCAGTTCATTCATCGCATTCTTGCGTACATCGCGCTGATCTTTGCAGGTGTTGTTTGGCTGAGGGGCCGCCAATCCGCCCATGGCCGCACGCGCATGGCCTATCACTGGATGATGGTGCTGCTGTTCGGTCAGGTCGTGTTGGGGATCGTCACGGTGCTCTATCAGGCGCCGCTTCAGATCGCGATTTTCCACCAGGCCTTGGCCGTGGTGCTTTGGGTGGCCATTTTGCGCGCCCGTTTCTTGTCTCGCTACCCCGTGGCGGGCTCCATTCGTGAAGGAATTTGAGACATGACAGCCTATGATGAGCTGATGGCATTCACACGCGACAGCTGCGCCTTGGGAGAAGTGGCGGGCCGTCTGGGTTGGGACCAAGAAACCATGATGCCCCGCGGCGCAGCAGAGCAACGGGCCGAGGAAATGTCGGCCATGTCGGCTATGTTGCATGCCCGCCGGACGGACCCGCGCGTTGGCACGTGGCTGTCGCAGGCCGAAGCCCCCGGCGCGGTTGAGGCTGCGCAACTGCGCCTTATCCAGCGCAGCTATGACCGGGCTGTCAAAATACCCGAAACACTGGCGCGCGACATCGCAGGCGAAACCAGCCGGGGGCAGGGCATTTGGGCTGAGGCCCGGGCAAATGACGATGTGGCGGCGTTCCTGCCTGCCCTGAAGCGCATCATTGCGCTGCAGCGCGAAAAGGCAGCCTGTCTGGCTGAGAGCGAAGGTCCGGACGCGCTCTATGATGCCCTGCTGCTCGACTATGAGCCGGGCACCACATCCGCACAGATCACAGCCATGTTCGACGCTCTGCGCCCGGGCCTTGTCTCCCTGCGCGAACGGATCATGGCGGCTCCGCGCCCGGAAGGGCTGAGCGGGCATTTTGATGAAACCCAACAGATGGCGATGTCAGAACAGATCGCGCAGGCTTTCGGCTATGACATGGCGCGCGGGCGCGTCGACAAGTCTGTGCATCCGTTTTCGTCAGGCTCTGGCACGGATGTGCGGATCACCACCCGCACAGACCCCACAGACCTTTTCAGTTGCCTCTACTCGACGATCCACGAGGTGGGCCACGCCGCCTATGAACAGGGCATTGATGCGGCCTACGCGCTGACACCGCTTGGCGCGGGCGTCTCCATGGGGGTGCATGAAAGCCAAAGCCGGATCTACGAAAACCAGCTTGGCCGTTCTGTGCCTTTCACGGGCTGGCTGTTCGGCCAATTGCGTGATCGCTTTGGTGATATCGGAATAGAGACGCCCGAGGCGTTTGGGCGGGCGGCAAACACGCTGTTCAAAGGCTACATCCGCACTGAGGCCGATGAGGTGCAGTACAATCTGCATGTCATGCTACGCTATGATCTGGAACGCGCATTGATTGGGGGCACCCTTGAGGTGGAAGATCTTGAGGACGCCTGGAATACCCGTTTTGAGGCTGACTTTGGCTACAAGGTCGACAAGCCTTCAAACGGTGTGCTGCAAGATGTGCATTGGTCTTTCGGGCTGTTTGGGTATTTCCCGACTTACACCCTTGGCAATGTCTATGCGGGTTGCCTGAACGTGGCGATGCGCAAGGCAGTGCCAGACCTGGATGCGGATCTTGCCCAAGGCGATCTTTCTAAGGCTTTGGCGTGGTTGCGCGAGAACATCCAGCAGCATGGCGGCCTTTACGAACCCGTTGATCTGATTACTCGGGCCACTGGGGCCGCGCCAGATGTGGCTCCCTTGCTCAGCTATCTGGAAGACAAGTTCACCGCGCTCTACGACCTGTAGAGCGGGCCGCGGGCTAGTCCCGCAGATAGGGCAAACGAAAAGGGCGGCAGGATCGAGGATCCGCCGCCCATTTTTATTCTCAGAGATTTGCGTGTCTCAGCGTTCCGGGATCAACCCCCTCGGCGAGAACCGCAAGACCAAGAGCAAGATGACCCCCATGGTGAGCAAGCGCATGTGCTGCACACTGTCGAGCAGATGGGCCTTCAGCGCGCTGTCTTCAGGCAAAGGCCATGTGAGGAACTCCATGAGAAGAGCACCCAGCGGCTCCACCTGAATCCAGAGCCACCAGATCAGGAACCCGCCAAGGATTGCCCCCCAGTTGTTGCCTGATCCGCCCACGATCACCATCACCCAGATAAGGAAGGTAAATCGCAATGGCTGATAGGAAGAGGGCGTCAGCTGCCCATCGAGGGTTGTCATCATTGCGCCGGCCAGCCCGCAAATTGCAGAGCCCAGAACAAAGATCTGCAAATGCCGCCGCGTGACATCCTTGCCCATCGCTTCTGCTGCGGTCTCATTGTCGCGAATGGCCCGCATCATCCGACCCCAGGGGGATTTCAGGGCCCGTTGCGCGCCGATCAGCAGGATGATCAGGATAACCGCAAAGAGGAACGTGTAGTTGAGCTTGATCCACAGGGAAGAGGCCGTCACCGCGTCAAAGCCAAGCGCATTGGCCCGCTCCACAAAGGTTTCGGACTGCTGCAGATCAATCTCATAGGGAACGGGGCGCGGCAGGCCGATCACGTTCTTCACGCCGCGGCTCATCCAGTCTTCGTTCTTGAGGATGGCAATCACGATCTCTGAGATGCCCAGCGTGGCGATCGCCAGATAGTCAGAGCGCAAACCAAGGGCTGTCTTGCCCACAACCCAAGCCGCGCCAGCCGCCAAAAGCGCGCCAACAGGCCAGGCCACGAGCGTCATCCAACCGTAGTCGCGGTAATCCTCGCCCCAGTTATTGAGGCCGCCGAGATAGCCTGTTGCCGCCGGGTTGACCGCCTCGATGGCGTCTCGGGCCGGGTCAAACAGGGCGCGATACAGGATGAAACCGCCAATCAGGAAGCTCAGAAACAGGATTGTGCGTAAGCGTCCCGGGGCCATACGGGTGCGGATCAGAATGGCGCCCACCACGGTCAGCGCCCCAAACACCAGCGACAGCAAAACGCGCGGCCCACCCGCCGTCCAGGCCTCTGTCGTCGTCGGCATCGAGACCAGCACAGCCGCCAGCCCCCCGAGGGCAACGAAGCCCATGATGCCAATGTTAAAGAGCCCGGCAAAGCCCCACTGCATGTTCACACCGAGTGCAAGGATCGCAGAAATCAGAGCCATGTTGAAAATTGACAGGGCAACATTCCAGGATTGGAACAGGCCTGTGCCAAGGAAGAGAAGGGCAACCAGCCCAAAGAGGAGAGCATTCTTCATATGGATTGCCCCTTGAACAGACCGGTGGGCTTGAACAGCAGCACGATCACCAGGATCGCAAAGCTGACGGCGAATTTGTAATCCGTGCTCAGCAGTTGCACGAGGCCATCAGGCTCCAGCTGTTCTGGCATCAGATAGGTCAGCACCTTCTTGAATGCATAGGTGATGGTGACTTCTGAGAACGCGATGACAAAGCCGCCACCGATCGCCCCCAAGGGGCTGCCCAGCCCGCCGACAACGGCAGACGCAAATATCGGGAGCAGCAATTGGAAGTAGGTGAAGGGCTTGTAGGATTTGTCGAGCCCGTAGAGCACGCCCGCCACTGTGGCCAGCGCCGCCACGATCAGCCACGTCACCATCACAACGCGTTCTGGGTTGATGCCGGACAGCAGCGCAAGATCCTCATTGTCCGAAAACGCCCGCATGGATTTGCCGGTACGGGTACGGTTCAGAAACCAGAAAAGCGCAATAACGCAGATGAATGCCACAACAATGGTCAAGCCTTGGCTGGTCTTGAACGCAAGCCCCTCGCGCAATCCTGACCACTCCTTGAAGTCACGGGCCGAGATGATGAAGCGTTCCCCATCGGCAAAGCGCTGGTCATTGGGGCCGATGATGAAGCGCACCAAACCGTTCAGGACGAACATCACACCCATAGAAACGATCACAAGGATCACCGGCTTTGCTTTTTGTTGCCGATAAAACCGATAGACGACCCTATCCGTGGCAAGCAGCAAGCCTGAGGTGAAAATGATGCCAAGTGGTAGTGCCAAAAGCGCCGTGGGCAGCGGACCCAACGAAATGCCCATGGACTGGAACCACCATGTGAACAGGATCGTCACCATTGCCCCGAAGGCCATGGTGTCGCCATGGGCAAAGTTTGAAAAGCGCAGGATGCCATAGATCAGGGTCACGCCCAAAGCGCCAAGCGCAAGCTGCGCGCCATAGGCAGTGGCTGGAATGATCACAAAATTGGTCAGCGCGACGATTGCATTGAGAATATCGACCATCGGATCAGCCCCCCAGGAAGGTCCGGCGGACCTCTGCATCGTTGATCAGTTCTTCGCCAGTGCCTGTGTGGGCATTGCGTCCCTGAACCAGCACGTAGCCGATATCGGCAATGTCGAGCGCCTGCTTGGCATTCTGCTCAACCATCAAGATGGAAATCCCTGTCCGCGCCACTTCGATGATGCGATCAAACAATTCATCCATCACAATGGGCGAAACACCCGCAGTAGGCTCATCCAGCATCAGGATCGAGGGTTTGGTCATCAAAGCCCGGCCCACGGCCACCTGCTGGCGCTGCCCGCCTGACAACTCACCGGCAGGCTGACGGCGCTTGTCACGCAGGATAGGAAACAGGCCGTAAACCTGTTCCATCGTCTCGGTGATGTCATCGCGACGCAAAAACGCCCCCATTTCCAGGTTTTCCTCCACCGTCAGCGAGGTGAAGATATTCTGTGTCTGAGGGACGAATGCCATGCCTTTCGCCACACGCGCCTGAGGGGTCAAGGCGGTAATGTCCTCTCCCGCCAGGCGCACGGCGCCTTCGCGCACATTCAGCATTCCGAACACCGCTTTCATCGCCGTGGACTTGCCGGCGCCATTGGGGCCAACGATCACCGCGATCTGGCCTTTCTCCACGGCAATGGTGCACCCGTGCAGGATATCGGCACCGCTGCCATATCCTCCGGTCATCGCATCCCCGATCAAATAGGGCTCTGCCATCTTTTTCTTACCCACCTCTTGTGCCGCCAGTCTCATCTTGGCGGAAATACTCCGGGGGTCGCGGGGGCTGGCCCCCGCGCCGCTCCTGTCAGGCGCCTGCAGCCGCCTTGTTCTTCAAACCGGTGCCCAGATAGGCCTCGATTACCTGCTCGTTCTGCATGATCTGCGTTGCCGTGCCTTGCGCGAGAACTTTGCCCTCCGCCATCACGATCACCGGGTCACACAGACGCTTGATGAAATCCATATCGTGCTCGATCATGCAGAACGTGTAGCCACGCTCCTTGTTCAAGCGCACAATCGCATCTCCAATGGTATTGAGCAGGGTCCGGTTCACACCCGCGCCAACCTCATCGAGAAAAACGATCCGTGCATCCACCATCATCGTGCGCCCCAACTCCAGCAGCTTTTTCTGGCCGCCTGAGAGGTTTCCGGCCTTTTCCTCGGCCAGATGATCAATGGTGAGAAACGCGAGCACCTCGTCCGCCTTTTGGGCCAGGCGTTGCTCTTCGCTTGCAATCCGCCCGCGGCGGAACCAGGCGTTCCACAGCGTCTCGCCGGATTGGCTTGCGGGCACCATCATCAGGTTTTCGCGCACGGTCATCGAGCTGAACTCATGGGCGATCTGGAACGTGCGCAAAAGCCCTTTGTGAAACAGGGTATGCGGCGGCAGCCCGGTGATATCTTCTCCGGCCATCGTGACGCGCCCCTCCGTGGGTGGCAAAACGCCAGCAACAACATTGAAAAGGGTTGTTTTTCCGGCGCCGTTCGGTCCGATCAGGCCGGTGATCGAGCCTTCCTCGATCGTCAGGCTTGCGCCATCCACTGCGTGAAAGCCCCCGAAGGTCTTGCGCAGATTCTCTACGGTGATCACGTGTTATCCCCCATTCGTGCCCGATCCTCACATGTGCCCGGACACATGGCCTTGCGGCCGATACGTCAAGCGGCGGGAAACGGATCTCCGTCTCCCGCCGCCTGTGTGTTTACTCAAACCGGATCAGCGGTACTGAACCGTGGTGATCTTGCCACCTTCCACGGTGACCTGACGGTAGTTGCCAGCGCTTTCGCCGGGGCCGATCAGTTCCACAGCAGTTGCACCGACATAGTCGATGTCGCCGCCATTGGAGAGGATCTCCATAGCCTTTGCCAGCTCACCGGGGAAGATTTGCTCGCCCGGCGCGTTAGCCACCATCATGACCTTGTCTTTGTAGTCGCCCGGCTCTGCGGAACCGGCCGCCTGCATGGCCAACATGATCAGCGCGGCAGCGTCATAGCTTTCCGGAGCGAAAGGCGAGGTGGCGTCAAACGCATCGCCAACCATTTCCGCAAAGCGGGCGGCGCCGGGGCTGTCGGTGCCCGGGTGCTGACCGGTGGAGCCGTCAATCTCGTCCCCAAAGTTTTCCTCGAGCGCCGCAGAAATCATGCCATCGGGGAAGTGGAACGTGTCGAAGGCGCCGGAATCAAGCGCAGCGCGCACGATGCCAGAGCCGCCCTGATCGACATAGCCTGCCACGACAAGACGATCGCCACCCGCAGACGCCAGTGCGCCAACTTCGGCAGAGTAGTCTGCCTTGCCATCCTCATGGGCGGCCGAGATCGTCACGGTGCCGCCCGCTGCCTCAAACGCAGCTTGGAAGCTGTCGGCCAGGCCCTTGCCGTAGTCGTTATTGGTGTAGGTCAGGGCAACTTCCTTGATGCCCTCTTCCATCAGCACTTCGGTCATCACAACACCCTGGCGGGCGTCGGACGGCGCGGTGCGGAAGAACAGGCCGTTGTCTTCGGCGGTCGACAGGCCCGGCGAAGTGGCGGAAGGCGAGATCATCACGACGCCGTTGGCAAGCGCCACGTTGGACAGGATCGCGCCGGTCACACCGGAGCAGTCTGCGCCCATGATGCCTTTGACACCTTCGGAGGTGATCAGGCGTTCAGCGGCAGCTGTCGCGGCAGCGGCATCCACACAGGTGCTGTCTGCGCGCACCGGCGTAACCGCGGCGCCGCCCAGCAGAGACTTCGCTTCGGTGACTTCCGCCATTGCAAGTTCGGCACCGGATGCCATCTGCGGCGTCAGCGATTCAATTGGGCCGGTAAAGCCCAGAATAACGCCAATTTTGACTTCGGAATGGCCACCGGCAAATGCGGTGGTGCCCATCAGTGCGGCGGCCGTTGTGGCAGCGAGCAGCTTTTTCATAAGAGATCTCCCTATTTCGGATCTTAAGCGTCCGGTGGTCAGCTTAGAGTCGTCACGGGGGAAAGGAAAGAAGGTCCGAACCGGTCCGACACAGGTTTTTGAAGATTGGTTGTGCCTTTCTGAGGCTGACGCAACGTCCACTTCGTGGTTTGATTGCAGTTGCTCGAACGCGTTACAACCGGAGGCCTTCATGCTGAATTCACGTCGCCATGTGCTGGCTGTTTTGATGTCTTTATCGCTGATCAATGCTGCAGATTTTCTGGCTGCACAGACAGTGAGTCGCGACAGTTCTGCCGGCGCTGTTCAGGTGCAACAGATCGTCTCGGGGCTCGATACGCCCTGGGCCATGGCGTTCCTGCCAGGGGGCGGCATGCTGATCACAGAGCGCGATGGTCGACTTTTGCACCGCGATGCAGGCGGCACGATCTCAGAGATAGAGGGCGTGCCGGAGGTGCGTGATGCAGGGCAGGGGGGCCTCTTGGATGTTCTGGTGCCGCGTGATTTCGCCACAACGCGCGAAATCTTCCTGAGTTTCGTCAAACCTCAGGGCCGCGCTGGTGAGGGCACGGCGCTGGCGCGCGGGCGTTTGTCGGATGATGCCCGCAGGCTTGAGAGCGTAGAGGTGATTTTTGAGTTGGCCCCCGGCAGTTCCGGCGGGCGCCACTTCGGCAGTCGCATCGTCGAAGGCCGGGACGGGCACCTTTATCTGACAATCGGCGATCGCGGCGATCGGCCAAGCGCTCAGGATCTGGGTGTTGAAAATGGCTCTGTCGTGCGTGTGGCCCGAGATGGCGCAATCCCCGCGGACAATCCGCTCAAAGGGCAGGCGGGCGCACGTCCGGGCATCTACACCTATGGGCACCGCAATCCCCAAGGCGCCGCAATGGATCAACAAGGACGCATCTGGGTGGTGGAGCACGGCGCGCGGGGTGGCGACGAAGTTAATCTTTTGGCGGCTGGGGCGAACTATGGCTGGCCCGTCATCGCTTTCGGACGCCACTATTCTGGCGCCAAAATTGGAGAAGGGACTGCCAAGCCCGGCCTCGAACAGCCCGCGCATTATTGGGATCCATCCATCGCGCCGTCCGGAATGATGATCTATTCGGGCAAGCTATGGCCGCAATGGGCGGGGCACATCTTTGTTGGCTCTCTCAAGTTTGACCTGATTTCGCGCCTCGCGGGCCCTGCAAATGGTTTGCGAGAGGTCGAGCGCATGCAATGGCCAGAAACCGCCCGTGTGCGAGATCTGCGCGAGGCCCCAGATGGCACGATTTGGGTGATGAGCGTAGGCAATGGCGCAATCTACCGGCTGAGCCCCGGCTAAAAAAGCCCAGCCCTGATTGGCTATACCGAAATGCGAGAGGCCTGCGCACCCCGCTCCCTATAGGGCGTGGTGTCGTAATGGGCCCGGTAGCATTTCGAGAAATGCGATGGTGAGGCAAAGCCACAGGCCAGAGCCACGTTGATCACACTCATATCCGTCTGCATCAGCAAATTGCGCGCCTTGGAAAGCCGCAATTCCATGTAATACCGTTTGGGAGACCGATTGAGATAGCGGCGAAAGAGCCGCTCCAACTGGCGCGTGGACAGGCCGACATCCTTGGCCAAGACTGCCGGGCTGATCGGTTCCTCGAGGTTTTGCTCCATGATCTGTATGACAGCCGACAGTTTGGGGTGCCGGACGCCAATGCGGGTGGGCACGGACAATCTCTGCGTGTCCTGATCCGTGCGGATCTGAGAATAAATCAACTGGTCGGCCACCTCGGAGGCCAAGGCCTCGCCATGATCTTCGGCGATCAATTTCAACATCAGGTCTATGGATGCGGTGCCGCCCGCAGTCGACATCCGGTTGCCGTCCATCACAAACACCGATTTGGTCAGTTCGACCTCGTCGAAGGCCTCGGTGAAGCTGTCATGGTTTTCCCAATGTATCGTGGCGCGTTTGCCGTTGAGCAAGCCAGCCACCGCCAGCGTGTAGGCGGCAGTGCAAAGCCCGCCAAACACCGCGCCCTTCCGGCTTTCCCGGCGCAGCCAGTTCACAAGGCGTTTGGTCGTTGCCTTCTGAACATCCAGACCACTGCACAGCAGAACCACATCATCGCGACCCACATCGCCCAAGGGCGCATCCACTGAAAATGCCACCCCGTTCGAGCAGTTCACAGGCGCTCCGTCCTCTGACATCAACACCCAGGTGTAATGCTGTTTGCCCGAAACCCGGTTGGCGATGCGCAAAGCCTCTACCGCACAGGCAAAGCTGAGCATGGTAAACTCGTCCATAAGCACGAAAATGTAGCGCTTTGGCGGACTTGGCGGATCGGCGCGGAGGGGGCGTGAGAGAGGCTTCATTCTGGCTAATCTCTGGATGTGTCGCCCTTCGATAGCATCAGGTTTACGCCCGCGCCGCAAGAGAAATGCACGCCTGCCCGCGGGCAATCAGAACGCCTTGGTCCGCGAAACCCGCACAGATGGGGTGGCCGGATGCTGCGCGGCAACGGGCCGCGCATTTTCGGGCGTTCTCAGGGGGTAAGTGATTGGCATCGCTGTTAGCGCTCTCTATAAGGGCAAAGCCAATGCGCTGCTTTTGTGGCGGCGCGTCGGGGAGCCTTCCTGACAGGGCCGCGATAAACGGCCGGGCAGGGAGCTTTGATCGGGCGAGAGAGCCCCCATATAGAGACCGCGCCGAAGGGGCGCGCGTAAAGCGGAGCAAGACGATGACCAAGGCCTGGAGCAAATCTGACTGGCGGAACAAACCGCGGGTACAGATGCCGGACTATCCGGACACCGACGCGTTAAACGCGGTCGAGGCGCAGCTTCGTCAGTATCCGCCCTTGGTGTTTGCCGGTGAAGCGCGCCGCTTGCGCGAAGAATTGGCGCGGGCGTCGCGCGGTGAAGCCTTCCTGCTGCAAGGCGGCGATTGTGCGGAAAGCTTCGAACAGTTCTCCGCCGATGGCATTCGCGACACCTTCAAAGTGATGCTGCAGATGGCTGTGGTGTTGACCTATGGCGCCAAGGTGCCGGTGGTGAAAGTCGGCCGGATGGCAGGACAGTTCGCCAAGCCACGCTCAGCCCCGACCGAAGTGCAAAATGGGGTGGAGCTGCCCAGCTACCGCGGTGACATCATCAATGAGCTGGCCTTCACACCAGAGGCCCGTATCCCGGACCCAAATAAGATGTTGCAGGCCTACACGCAGGCAGCGGCCTCGTTGAACCTGCTGCGGGCCTTCTCCACGGGCGGCTTTGCCGATATCCACCGGGTGCATAGCTGGACGACGGGTTTTGCCGACGAAGATCGCGCTGCGGCCTATCGTGACCTTTCCAACAGGATCTCTGATGCGTTGGATTTCATCGCGGCGACCGGTCTTGATGACAAGGTGGACGCGCTGTCGACGGTTGATTTCTACACCAGCCATGAGGCGTTGCTGCTTGAGTATGAAGAAGCGTTGTGCCGGATCGACAGCACCACGGGCCTTCCTGTTGCAGGCTCTGGGCACATGGTCTGGATCGGGGATCGGACACGTCAGCCCGATGGGGCCCATGTGGAATTCTGCCAAGGCATCCAAAACCCGATTGGCCTGAAATGCGGCCCGACAACCACCGCAGAAGATCTCAAGGTTTTGATGGGCAAGTTGAACCCGGATAACGCCGCCGGACGCTTGACGCTGATTGCCCGTTTCGGCGCTGGCGCGGTGGCCGAACATCTGACGCGCTTGATCGAAACCGTGAAGGCCGAAGGCGCCAATGTGGTATGGGTCTGCGATCCGATGCATGGCAACACGATCAAGTCGGCCACGGGCTATAAGACCCGTCCGTTCGAGCGTGTGCTCTCTGAAGTGCGCGAGTTCTTTGCCGTCCACCGCGAGATGGGCACGATCCCGGGCGGTGTCCATTTCGAAATGACAGGCGCCGATGTGACGGAATGCACCGGCGGCGTGCGCGCTGTCACGGAAGAAGACCTCTCTGATCGCTATCACACGGCGTGTGATCCGCGGCTGAACGCCTCTCAGTCGCTGGAACTGGCGTTTCTTGTGGCAGAAGAGCTGTCCTCGCTGCGAATTGCGGCCCGCGCTGCTGTCTGATTTGACCTGCCGTTGTTAACTAAAAAAAGCCCCGGGCATGCGCTCCGGGGCTTTTTCATCGGGTGCCACTGAGGGTACGTGGCACCCTGTCAGTCGGCATCATTATCGCGGATCACATAGAGTTTGGGTTTCTCCCTGCGTTCGGGGCGCGGGGCTGGGGTGAACTGGCTCTGCGCTTCTGAAAAGCCGTCAATGCTTTGCAGGGTTGACGTGGGATCGATCGCGCCCCGGTCCCGTTGCGTGCTCTGTGCGAGATCGGACGGCATGTCCGGGATTTCGAGGGCGGCAATGTCGGGCGCGCCTGTAGGGGCTGAGGCAGGCTGTCCAGAATCTACGGTAAAGCTCGCCGCTGGGACAACCTCTGCGCGTTGGATCGCGAACCGGCGCGGTGTCCGGCCGATCGGGCCGCGGGTAACGAAACAGCCAAGAATGCGCGACACATCTCCAAAATCGCTTTTCAGGGGAAGCAGCAACAGACGGCCATCGAGGCCGGGCCTTCCAACGCCTTGTTCCGCATTGATTTCCAATACTGCAACAGCGGGCTCGGAAAAGACTTGTTCGATGACGATCGAGAGTTGATCGCGTGCAGCGGCCCCAAAGATCGCGGAGATTGGCATGCCGCGGACTTCCATGCCGACCAGATCATTGATGTGGGTGCCAGCCAAGCGAAACCGGGCCAATCCCGGTGCGATCCGCTCGAGGATGAAAGCATATTCAAGGCTCGATTCGATGGCGCGTGGATCAACTTCAGACCGCAGAGGAACGATCCGATTGCCGCGCAATTCCTGCCAATATGCCTGTAAACGACCAATTTCGGGGAAAGCCATTTCTACCAATCTATCCACCAAAGAGACCACGTTCTGCCTCAGACCGTCGTTGCCCATTTCCCTACCACCTGCGACTTCCATCTGTTGTATCAGACGGGCGCTTGCTGCCGGGCCCTCACCCGGTTCTTGGCAACAAGCTTGATTAACACATGGGTTGTAATCATTACCCGTAAGTTAATGTGGCACATTTCATTGAAAATTTGTTGCCAAAGTTGGAGCTTTGGTTAACCGCAATTGTAAGGAACGCCGAAAGTGTTGGAAACGGATCAAGATACCGGTGCGCAGGCACAGCCCTATGACGGCCCGCGCCGCTCCATGACGGCCATGGCTGCATCGGCTGGCCAAGGCCATGGGCACGGCTGGGGCTGGGACATACGTTCGGTGAACGGTAAGGGGCGGGATCTGCGGCTGCGCCTTCCAGATTGGTTGCCAGGGCTTGAAACAGCCGTCCGGGAGCAACTGGCTGCGGCAATCGCACGGGGCAATGTGTCGTGCAATCTCAAACTCGCAAAGGATGGATCCGACGGCGAAGATGCGGATCTCGAACGCATTCGCCGTGCGATGGCAAGCGTGGCGCTGGTTCAGGAAGAGGCAGCCCGTCAGGGGGTGACACTGGCCTTGCCGACACCGGTGGAAATTCTTGCCCTGCGCAACACCGGGCAGGAGGCTCCGCTCAGCGAAGAGGCATTAAAGGCGCTGAGCAAAGCCGTGCTTTCGGATCTGCCCGCGCTTTTGGTGGCATTCGAGGAGATGCGCCGCTCTGAAGGGGGGGCGCTGGACCGTATTCTGCATACCCAGTTGCAGGAGATGGAGGGCCTTGTCGACGCTGCGGAAGCGGCTGCCCAAGCCCGTGCTCCGGAGGCCGCCGAGGCCTTCAAGGCTGCACTTGCCCGCGTGGCCGGCCAGAGCGGAGAGGTAGAGCCGGCCCGAATTGCCCAGGAGATCGCGCTTTTGGCCGTCAAAGCGGATGTCACCGAAGAGCTTGACCGGCTGCGCGCCCATATTGCAGCCGCGCGCGTGTTGCTGGCGGCGGATGGCGCTGTGGGACGAAAATTGGATTTCCTGTGCCAGGAGTTCAACCGCGAGGCCAATACCCTGTGCTCAAAAGCCCAGTCGGTTGCCCTGACGCGGGTCGGGCTTGACCTCAAGGCGCTGATCGATCAACTCCGCGAGCAGGTTCAGAATCTGGAATAGGCGACAGGATGCCCTGCGCCGTAAAGTACAACAAAGGACGCTCCACCATGGGCAAAGAGATACAGGCAGCCCCAGCAACTACGCGGACCGGGCTCTTGATTATCTTGTCATCGCCGTCAGGCGCGGGAAAATCAACGCTCGCCCGGCGCCTCATGGCGTGGGATCCCAGCTTGAGTTTCTCTGTATCGGCCACAACGCGCATGCCCCGCCCCGGCGAGGTGGATGGAAAGGATTATAGGTTCCTGACGGAAGGGGCTTTCAAAACCCTCGTTGCCGAGGACGCGATGCTGGAGCATGCCCATGTCTTTGGCAATTTCTATGGCTCGCCGCTCGCACCTGTCGCTGAGGCGATTGAGGCGGGCCACGACGTTCTGTTTGATATCGACTGGCAGGGCGCGCAACAGATCCGCAACTCGGCCCTTGGGCACCATACCCTCTCGATCTTCCTGTTGCCGCCTTCAATCCCCGAACTGCGCCGCCGCCTTGAGTCGCGGGCACAGGATGGCGCGGATGTGATCGCCAAGCGGATGCAGAAAAGCTGGGATGAGATCAGCCACTGGGATGGCTATGATTACGTGCTGATCAACGACGATCTTGATGCTACCGAGCAACGTCTCAAAACCGTTATCAGCGCCGAGCGGGAGCGGCGTGTCCAGCAGCCCGGACTGCGGGCCCATGTGCGCCGCCTGCAGACAGAGTTCGAGGAAGGCCAATGACCTGTTACGCGTTAGACGGCGTTGCGCCGGAGTTGCCCGAGGATGGGGACGTCTGGATTGCGCCGGGTGCGCATGTTGTGGGCCGTGTGGCGCTGGCCTCGGGCGTGTCGGTTTGGTTTGGCGCCACGTTGCGCGGTGACAATGAACTGATCCGGTTGGGCGCCCGTGTGAACATTCAGGAAAACTGCGTTCTGCACACGGATCCGGGCTTTCCGATGGAGATTGCCGAAGATGTCACCGTGGGCCACAAGGCCATGTTGCATGGCTGCACGATCGGGCCCGGATCGCTGATCGGCATGGGGGCGACAGTTCTCAATGGGGCGCGCATCGGGGCCGGGTGCCTGATCGGGGCGGGGGCGCTGATCACGGAAGGCAAACAGATCCCCGATGGCAGTCTCGTGATGGGGGCACCGGGCAAGGTCGTGCGCACGCTAGATGCAGCTGCGCAGGCAGGCTTGCGGGCAACGGCGCTGAAATACGCGGAAAACCAGCGCCGTTTTCGCAAGGGGTTGCAGCCGCTGGATGGCTGATACACTTTCCCGCTCAAGACGAAACCGCCCCGCGCACTCTGCTGCAGGCAGGTGAGGTGGCACGTGGCCTAGTGCCAATTTACAAAACGAATGAACACGCCTGAGAGCTGCCCTGCAGCACCAGAGCCGTCCCTGACAGGAGAGCGCCATGTCTGGCCAAGTTGATCGCCCGAATTCCCCCCTCGATCCCGCGCGGCGCCCGGGTTTTCCCGAAGTTGCCCGGGACGCACTGGGAACGCCCTTGCAGCCCACCGTTGTGTATCGCTCTGCTGGGCCAGATGCGCTGGATGACATCTATGAAGGCCGCGCAGATGGCTTTACCTACGCGCGAGAGGGCCATCCCAACGCCGCCAGCCTTGCGGCGCGCATTGATGCGATGGAAGGCGGGCAGGGCGGTGTTGTGCTCGGCTCTGGCATGGCGGCGATCACAGCGGTTTTGCTGGGGATTTGTGAAGCTGGTGACCACGTGGTCGGCGGCAACCAGCTTTATGGCAAATCCCTGAAAATGCTGCGCGAGGATCTTCCCCGTCTGGGTATTTCTACAACGCTTGCCGATGCGGGAGATGCGGCCAGCATCGCCGCGGCCATACGGCCTGAAACACGAATCGTCATGGTGGAGGTTGTATCCAACCCGACCCTGCGCGCGGCCGACATTGCCGCCATTGCAGAGGCCACCCATGCCGCGGGCGCGCTGCTGGTGATCGACAACACCTTCACGACGCCGCGCGGGTTTCAGGCCTTTGAGCATGGGGCCGACATCGTGGTGCATTCTGTCACAAAGCTGCTGGCGGGCCACTCTGATGTGACATTGGGCTATGCCTGTGCCCGTGACAGCGCCTTGAACGAGGCGATCGGCTGGGCCAATGCCACCTTTGGCCTGACAGCCAGCCCTTATGATTGTTGGATGGCGGAGCGGGGCCTCGCAACTTTCGCCCTCCGCTATGACAGGGCAGAGGAGAACGCCGCCGCACTGGCAGAGCATCTTGCTGCGCAACCCGGTGTCCGCCGTGTGCTGTACCCTGGCCGTGCCGATCATCCGGATGCGGCCCGCATGCGGGCCCTTCTAGGTACGCGGTTTGGCAACATGGTCAGCTTCGAAGTGGATGGCGGGCGCGCAGCGGCCAATGCCATGGTGGCCGCTATGCCAGATCTGCCATTTGCCCCAACCCTTGGGGACGTGGGCACGACCCTCAGCCACCCAGCGACCTCTTCGCATCGGGGGCTGACGCCTGAAGGACGGGCCGAGCTTGGCATGTCTGAGGGGTTCTTCCGGATTTCCGTCGGAATCGAGGATATCGATCTGTTGCGCCGGGAATTCACGGCCGGATGTGCGGCGGCACATGCGGCTGCGCAGGCGGCCGCCTAGGCCTTCTCTGCGCTGACATGTAATTGTCGCATTGGGATGCTAGGGTTTGACGCTGGCGGAAGGAAAGGCGCAGATGGCACGTGATGCAGGGCACTTGGACGGCGCACCCCGAGAGGAAGGGTTCGTGCGCAGTTTGCTTGAGGCCATTCCTCTGCCTGCCTTCCTGATCTCTGGCGATGAAAAGATAGAGATGACAAACGCCCCCGGGGCGCAGTTCTTTGGCGATATCGCGCTGGAAGGCCGACATTACATGGCGGTCATGCGGCAACCGTCGCTCGTATCCGCCATCGAGCGGGCGCTAAACACACAGAGCGCCGTGCCCACGCGCTATTTGCGCAGCATGGGCGATCGGCAGGAAAGCTTTCGCGTGCTTGTATCACCCGTGGCCCATCAGGGCCCAGAGCGCGAGGTGATCGTAACTTTCGAAGACGTGACGGATCTGCATCTCGCAAAGGAGATGCGCCGCGACTTTGTCGCCAATGTCAGCCATGAGCTGAAAACCCCCCTGACGGCCATGATCGGCTTTATCGAAACCCTGCAAGGCGCGGCCAGCGAAGACCCTGCGGCGCGGGCGCGTTTCCTTGGGATCATGGGGGCTGAGGCGGAGCGCATGAACCGCCTCGTGGCTGACTTGTTGAGCCTGAGCCGAGTGGAATCTGATGAACGCGTCCGTCCAACGCAGACGGTTTCTGTCTCGCAACTGGTGGATTCGACCCTGCGGGCCCTGCGCCCCTTGGCGGACAAAACCGATGTGACATTGTATTTGCGCCTCAGCGAACCGCCGGAAGACTTGGCGCTACAGAGCACGGTGATTGGCGACGGCGATCAGTTGCAACAGGTTTTCACCAACCTCATTGAGAACGCTATCAAATATGGGGGCGCCGGCGGCGAAGTTATCGTTGCGGTCACCGTGCATCGCCAGGGCCTGGGCTTTCAGTCCGGCTTTGTTCAGGTCGATGTGATCGATATGGGTGATGGCTTCGATCCCGTACATATCCCCCGCTTAACCGAGCGGTTTTACCGGGTGGATGATCACCGTTCCCGCGGTTTGGGAGGGACGGGCCTTGGGTTGGCGATCGTAAAGCATATCTTGAATCGTCACAAAGGGCGGCTGAGGATCGAATCGGCGCTCGGCAAAGGGGCGCGTTTCTCGGTTTTGTTGCCGACAGACAGCCCAAAGCCACTCTGAGAGGTCGGCTGCGACAGCATGTGTCGCGGGCTTGGACAGAGAGCATGCCGACGTGCATTAAGCATCTGTTAACAAATGGATATGTCTGGAGGGTATCATCTCCAGCCACACATTTTCGTGGTTTTCAGGTAGATTTCTCGCATTTTTCGGGGCGTCGTTAAGGCGCAAAATCTGCATCGATCCAGCCTACGTCATAAAACTGTTACCTAACCTTCACAAAAGGCGCACACGGGCGCTTTAGCTCGACGGCACGACAAAGCGCCCAAGGGGATTGGGCGTATGTAGAAAACACATCCAGGAGACTGACTGAAATGTCTTTCACCAAACTCGCCGTTTCTGCCCTCGCCATCACTGCGATCGGGGCCACCGCAGCATCCGCCCGTGACCAAGTGCAGGTCGCAGGGTCTTCCACCGTACTGCCCTATGCTTCGATTGTTGCCGAAGCCTTTGGCGAAAACTTTGATTTCCCAACCCCGGTTGTTGAATCCGGCGGCTCTTCGGCAGGTCTGAAGCGGTTCTGTGAAGGCGTGGGCCCGAACACGATCGACGTGGCGAACGCGTCACGCAAAATCCGTGATAAAGAGATCAAAGCCTGTGCAGAAGCCGGCGTGACTGACATCATCGAGGTTCGCATCGGGTATGACGGCATTGTATTTGCCTCCCAGATCGACGGCCCTGCGTTCACTGCGTTCCAGCCGGCAGACATCTTCAACGCCCTCGGCTCCAAAGTCCTCGTCGACGGCGCCATCGTAGACAACCCCTACAGCCAGTGGGCCGATTTCAACAGCGACCTGCCTGCCGCTGACATCAACGCCTACATTCCCGGAACCAAGCACGGCACGCGCGAAGTGTTTGAAGACAAGGTTTTGTTGGCGGGCTGCGAAGCGTCCGGCGCATTTGAGGCCATGATTGCCGCTGGCATGTCCGAAGATGATGCGGAAGATGCCTGCATCGACGTGCGCGCCGATGGCCGCTCCGTTGACATCGACGGTGACTACACCGAAACGCTGGCGCGCCTGGATGCAAACGCCAATGGCATCGGGATCTTTGGGTTGGCGTTCTACGAGAACAACACCGACAAGCTGAAGGTTGCCACGATGGGGGATGTTGCGCCTTCCACCGAAACGATCTCCACCGGTGAGTACCCCGTGTCGCGTCCGCTCTTCTTCTACATCAAGAAGGCCCATATCGGCGTGATCCCCGGCCTCAAGGAATATGCCGAGTTCTTCGTCGCCGATGAGATTGCTGGCAGCGATGGCCCGCTCTCGGAGTACGGTCTGGTGGCCGACCCTGAGCTGGAAAACACGCAGATGACAGTGTCTGACGAAGTGACCATGTCCTCCGACATGTAAGACCAACACCGGGGATGGGCCTTACTTTGGTCCATCCCTGTTTTGCAAAGGGTCACAGCACTAAGGGACAGTGCTTGGGCCAAATGAGACAGACGACTGGGGCATCTGGCCCCTTTATGTGTCTTCTGCCCACATGATCCGGGCGGATGCCCACCGACAGGAGCCACGGCGCATGCCAGTTCTTTGGACTTTTCTGATCGTGCTGGCCTTGGCGGGCTGCGCCTACCTGCTGGGACGGGCACGGGCGATCAGCGTGGCAGATGGGGATGCGCGCAAGCTGCATTCGCTGCCTGCATATTATGGCTGGTTCGGCGTTTTGCTGACAGCTGTGCCGAGCCTTTTGGTGATGGCCGCCTGGTTGCTGATCACGCCGATCCTGATCGACGCTCGCGTTGTGGCCACTTTGGACATGACGGCGCTGCCCGAAGACAGCACACAGGCGCTTGTGATGTCGGATGTGCGGCGCGTGGCTTCCGGGCTTGATGTGGCCGTAGAGCAGGGCGCGCTGACCGAGGATGCGCTTGTTGCCAGCCCCGAGCTGGCGGAAGGTATGCGCGCATTGCTGGGCGATTTGGGCGTTGCCCTGGGTTCTGACGTAAGCACGGAAGTGCTGGGGGCTGCGATTGCCTATCGCGATCTTGCCAGCCAATCCTATGCCCTCATGACGATCGTTGTGCTTGGGCTGGCAGTTTTGGGGCTTGTTGCCGCCTATCTGAAGATTGCACCGGAATTCAGGGCGCGCAACGTGGTTGAGTTGGGCATCAAGGCCCTGTTGATACTCTGTTCATCCATCGCGATCCTGACAACGGTTGGCATCGTGCTGTCGATGCTTTTCGAGACAAGCCGCTTCTTTGAGGACTATCCTTGGCAGCGGTTCTTTTTCGGCACCTCTTGGAACCCGTCCTTTTCGGGCCGGGGAGGGGGATCGGATCTGGGCATCCTGCCGCTGCTCTGGGGCACGCTCTATATTTCTTTTCTGGCCCTGCTCGTGGCGGTGCCAATCGGCCTCTACACAGCCATCTACCTTTCGGAATACGCATCGCCGCGCATGCGTGCCGCCGCCAAGCCGATGATTGAGATCCTCGCAGGTATCCCCACGATCGTGTACGGGCTGTTTGCGCTGATCACTGTTGGCCCGCTTCTGCGCGACTATATTGCAGAGCCCACGGGCCTTGGCTCAGCCTCCTCATCAGTGCTGACAGCGGGGCTGGTGATGGGCATCATGCTGATCCCCTTTGTCAGTTCGCTGTCCGACGACATTATCAACGCTGTCCCCCAAGCGATGCGCGATGGTTCGCTGGGACTGGGGGCGACGCGCTCGGAGACGATCAAGCAGGTGGTCATTCCCGCGGCGCTGCCCGGCATCGTCGGCGCGGTGCTGCTGGCTGCCTCGCGCGCCATCGGCGAAACCATGATCGTTGTGCTTGGGGCAGGGGCCGCCGCCGCGCAATGGGAAGATGGGCGCTTTCTGAACCCGTTTGAGGCCATGACAACTGTCACAGTTAAGATCGTCAGCCAGTTGACGGGCGATACGGATTTCGCCTCGCCGGAGACGCTGGTGGCTTTCGCCCTCGGATTGACGCTGTTCGTCATCACGTTGGCCCTGAACGTGCTGGCCCTCTTTATCGTGCGCAAATACCGGGAGCAGTACGAATGACCGATACGTCCCTGACCCCGCCCGCCGGCACAGCGCCGCGCGCCAAGACAGCGCTTTTGCGCGAAGATGCCCACACAAGCCGCAGGAATGCCGCCGAAAAGCGGTTTCGGATGTACGGGCTGATCGCCGTGATGTGTGGCATTCTGGCTCTTGTGATGCTTCTGATCTCGATCGTGAATTCCGGCGCATCTGCGTTCCGGCAAAGCTATGTCACGCTCGATGTGTATCTTGATGAAGCCAAGCTGGACAAGAAAGGCGAGCGCAACCTCGAAGACATCAAAAAGGTGTCAACTTTCGGCTATAGCCCATTGATCAAAAACGCAGTTCTTGCTGCGATGGAAGAGAATGGCATCGTCATCGAAGGGCTGAGCGACAAGGAAGCTGGCGCGCTGATCTCGAAGGAAGCGCCGGCCACTTTGCGTTATTTCGTGCTGGACAACCCCGATGCGATCGGCACCACGCAGACCTTCACTTTGCTCGCCAATGGCCGTGTGGATGGCTACTTCAAAGATCGTGTCACGATGGAAAGCGCGGCGCTGGATAAGAACACTTCGCCAGAGCAACTGATGCTGGCGGATGCGTTCCTTGAGGCGGGTGTTTTGGAAAATCGCTTCAACTGGAGCTTCCTGACAGCGCCGGATGCATCGGGACAGCGCCCTGAAGCGGCCGGTCTGGGTGTGGCCATGCTGGGCTCGCTTTACATGATGTTGATCGTGCTCGTCTGCGCCTTGCCCATTGGCGTTGCGGCCTCGATCTATCTTGAAGAGTTCGCGCCAAAAAACTGGCTGACAGACCTGATCGAAGTGAACATTGCCAACCTCGCTGCGGTGCCATCGATCGTGTTCGGTATTCTCGGCTTGGCGGTGTTCATCAACTTCGCAGGGCTGCCGCAATCAGCTCCGATTGTTGGGGGGCTGGTGCTGACACTGATGACGCTGCCTACGATCATCATTGCGACGCGGGCTTCGCTGAAAGCCGTGCCGCCGTCGATCCGGGATGCTGCGCTTGGGGTAGGGGCCTCGAAAACGCAATCGGTCTTCCATCACGTGCTGCCGCTGGCTGCTCCGGGCATCCTGACAGGCACGATCATCGGATTGGCCCAGGCCTTGGGGGAAACCGCGCCGCTGTTGTTGATCGGCATGGTGGCCTTTGTCCGTGAATATCCAGGCAGTCCGCCTGACGGGTTCTTTGATCCCGCATCTGCGCTTCCGGTTCAGATTTACAACTGGACCCAGCGTTCTGACCCCGCCTTTGTGGAACGGGCATCCGGTGCTATCATCGTGCTGCTCGTGTTCCTTCTTTGCATGAACGCGCTCGCAATCTTCCTGCGCCGCCGTTTTGAACGCCGCTGGTAACAAGAGGTTCGGATCCCATGAACGACATGCGACCGATCGAGAGAATGACGAATACAGAAGCAAACAAAATTACGGCGCAGGATGTGAACGTCTTTTACGGCGACACCCACGCGATCAAGGATGTCAATGTCGACATCGAAGACAAAACCGTGACGGCCTTCATCGGGCCCTCTGGCTGTGGGAAATCGACCTTCCTGCGCTGCCTCAATCGCATGAATGACACGATCGATGTGGCGCGCATATCCGGCAAAATTCTGCTGGATGACGAAGACATCTACGACAAGGCCGTCGATCCGGTGCAACTGCGCGCCAAGGTGGGCATGGTGTTCCAGAAGCCCAATCCGTTTCCCAAGTCGATCTATGACAATGTTGCCTACGGGCCCAAGATCCACGGCTTGGCCCGCAACAAGGCAGAGCTTGACGAAATCGTCGAGCGCGCCCTGCGGCGCGGTGCGATCTGGGATGAGGTGAAGGACCGGCTTGATGCACCCGGCACGGGGCTTTCGGGCGGACAGCAGCAGCGCCTGTGCATCGCCCGGGCGGTCGCCACCGAACCTGAGGTGTTGCTTATGGACGAGCCGTGCTCTGCGCTGGATCCAATTGCCACCGCGCAAGTGGAAGAACTGATCGACGAGCTGCGGCAGAACTATTCGGTGGTCATCGTCACGCACTCCATGCAGCAGGCCGCGCGGGTCAGCCAGAAGACGGCCTTTTTCCATCTGGGCAGCTTGGTGGAGTTTGGCGAGACCGGCACGATTTTCACAAACCCAAGCGATCCACGCACAGAAAGCTACATCACAGGCCGCATTGGCTGAGGACACTGATTTAGAGGGGCCCAACGCATTTGGGCCTCAGACGCGCATTGAAGAGGGCCGGGCAGGCGATCTCAAGCTGAAACCCCGGTGAGATCTCCAAGGCCTGGAGGAACGAATATGAACGAGACACAACACATCGCATCCGCCTTTGACCGTGACCTTGAAGCGGTGCAGGCCATGATCATGAAAATGGGTGGGCTTGTGGAAGCCGCCATTCTGGACTCCGTGATCAGCCTTGAGAAGCGTGATCCCCAGCTGGCGCAGGACGTGCGCCGTGGTGACCGCGTTATCGACACGATGGAGGAGCGGATCACAGAAGAGGTCGCGCGCGTTATCGCCTTGCGGGCGCCTATGGGAAGTGACCTTCGGACGGTGCTCTCGGTCATGAAAATCTCGGGCAATCTCGAGCGGATCGGAGATTATGCAAAGAACATCGCCAAACGCTCCAAAGTGTTGGTGGAAATGCCGCAAGTCGGTGGAGCAACATCGGCTGTCCGTCGGATGGCGCGCGACGTGGAAGCGATGCTGAAAGACGCCCTAGACGCGTATATTCAGCGCGATACTTCACTGGCCGAAGATGTGCGCGAACGCGATCTGGAAGTGGACCAGATGTACAATGCGCTGTTCCGGGAAATCCTGACGCACATGATGGAGGATCCGCGCAATATTACATCCTGCATGCATTTGCACTTCATTGCCAAGAATATCGAGCGCATGGGCGATCACGTCACAACCATAGCAGAGCAGGTCATTTACTTGGTGACAGGGGAGTTGCCCGATGATGAACGGCCTAAGGGCGATCGCTCTTCCTTCGTGTCGTCTCCTGCGGAGTAGAAGCTGTGGCAAATTCTGCGAATAAGCCCGTTGTCTTGGTCGTTGAGGATGAGCCGGCGCAGCGGGAGATTCTGTCATACAATTTGGAGGCGGAAGGCTTTGAGGTGCTGCGCGCAGAAGACGGCGAAGAGGCCCTGATGGTCGTCGCTGAAACACCGCCCGATATCATTGTATTGGATTGGATGCTGCCGCGTGTATCTGGCATCGAAGTGTGCCGACGTTTGAAAATACGACCGGAAACTGCCTCTGTACCGATCATCATGCTGTCGGCCAGGTCAGAAGAAGTAGACCGGGTGAGGGGCCTTGAAACCGGTGCAGACGATTACATGATCAAGCCCTACAGCGTGATCGAGCTGATGGCGCGCGTGCGCGTTCAACTGCGCCGCACCCGACCCGCCAGCGTTGGTGCTCGGCTTGAATACGCAGACATCGTGCTCGACAGCGAGGAACATCGTGTTTTCCGTGGCCCGTCAGAACTGAAACTGGGGCCAACAGAGTTTCGGCTTTTGAGCACATTCATGGAGAAGCCAGGGCGTGTATGGTCCCGCGAACAGTTGTTGGACCGGGTCTGGGGCCGTGACATCTACGTCGACACACGCACAGTGGACGTACATATCGGGCGGCTGCGCAAGGCGCTCTGCATGCATGGCGGCGATGATCCGCTGCGCACTGTGCGCGGCGCAGGATATGCTCTGGGCTAATTGCGCAGCACTGTTGCTGAAAATCCAGCAGCAGTGTCTTGGTGCTTTAGGTTCATAAAGCAGCAGATTCTTCTGCGGGTGAATGACACAATCCGAAAGGGGATAAGTGCAACCACCAAGAGATGTTTAGGTCTGGAGTATCAGACTTTGCATGGTTTCTTAATGATCAAGGGTTTCACGCCAGCACATATAGATATGTCCTGTAATCATGATTATGTTAATTAAATATGGCGGGAACAATTCTGGAAGCTGAACCAAAGGATGAGATGCCGATGTTTACGTGTTGATTTTCAACACTTAAATTTCACTTTCACGTAGCCCCTTTTAAATTCCAGCCTCCGACAAACAAAGCGCGAGATTAAGCGAAGGTATCAACCACGTGGAATTTTATACTAAAGCGGTCTAAGATTTAATGGACACGAATTGCAGACGAAAGAGCGCTCACTTGCAAAATTGAAAACAGATATATCCGACTATGTGGACAAATATTGCTCAACGATCTAAAAATATGATCGATCATTAGGGAACGGTGTGTGTAACGACTGTGGCAGGTCATTAGTGTGTTAATGGTTGAGGGTGAACCAGTGGATGCGAATTCCGCACATTTTGCTATTTCAGAGACTTCGGAACAGGCAGAAAACCTGTCCTTAATCTCATTCATTGAAGCCGCCGCATCGGCTAAAGATATGCATGAGTTGTGGGACGTGTACCAGGCCCGCATGGCGCAGTACGGTTTTACGCGCGTTGTCTATGGTTTTACGGTCAATCGTACCGATACTTCCTTTGGTGATCCTCAAGACCTCGTAGTGCTCTCAAATCACACTGAGGAATACATGGAGGGGTTTCTGAAATCGGACATGTTTTTGTCTGCTCCTATGCTTCGTTGGGCGCGTAACAACATTGGGGCCCAATCGTGGAAAATGCTCACGGAGATGGCCAAAACAGGCGACATGACGGAAGAAGAGAGGAAAGTTTTTGCCTTCAATCGGGCTCATGGGATCGTGGCGGGGTACACGATTTCCCTGCCCTACTCTTCCAGCCGCGAAAAAGGCGCCGTGGGCTTGGCGGCCGCACCAGGCATAGAGCAGCCTGAAGTGGATCAGCTTTGGGCAAAATATGGTCGGACGATCCTTGCATTAACGAATGTCGCCCATCTGAAATTACTGAATTTACCCCATGCAAATTCTCGACGGCCGCTAACCAAGCGACAGCGGGAAGTCTTGGAATGGGTGGGCGATGGAAAGACAACTGCAGATATTGCCTCAATCATGGGCCTGACCCCGGCTACCGTAGAAAAGCATCTGCGCCTCGCGCGAGAGTCGCTTGATGTAGATACCACTGCTCAGGCAGTCCTTAAGGCCAGCTTCCAAAACCAAATCTATGTTTTGACTTCCTAAAATTAATATCATTCGACCTGCCCGCGATATAATGTTATATTATTACCTTTGCTGCTTTGACCATCTGGTCAGGTCATGATTTCCCCACTTTCGTTACCTTAAGTAAAAGGTCAATCTCTGATTGTTCCGTGAGTGGTGGCTTTGGCCAAGGAACATAGGATTGAGCAACCGCCGAGTTTGTGGCGGGGCTTGGTCCGTCCTGCTTTGCAGGGTGTTGGTTGAGGGAAGTATTTTGATCTCAAAGCCAACGTTTCGATACGCGGCGGGAAAATCCCCATCCCTTTTCTGCCGTTGTGTTGCTGGGCGGCGTCGGTATCCCCATCGACGTCGCCCATTTTATTTGAAGCCATCTAGCCGACTATGAGAACGCATGAAAAAGGGCGCTCTATTGAAGAGCGCCCTTTCAAGCTTTGTCACATTCTGATCTTCGCGTGATCAACCCTGGGCTGTCTTGGCAACCTCAGCAGCGAAGTCTTCCTTCTCGACTTCGATGCCTTCGCCGACTTCAAGGCGCACAAAACCGGTGATCGTGGCACCTGCTTCTTTGGCAGCAGCCTCAACCGTGAGATCAGGGTTCACAACGAACGCCTGGCCAAGCAGCGTATTCTCTGCCAGCCACTTCTTCATGCGGCCGACGATCATTTTTTCGATAACTGCTTCGGGCTTGCCGGACTCGCGGGCGATATCCATCTGCACGGCTTTTTCCTTCTCCACAACGGCCGGGTCAAGCTCGGCTTCGGAGAGCGCAGCAGGGTTTGCAGCAGCGATGTGCATTGCAATCTGCTTGCCAAAAGCTTCGTCGCCACCGTTCATGGCAACCAGAACGCCGATCTTGCCCATGCCGGGCACGACGGAGTTGTGGATGTAGGACACAACGGTTTCACCTTCGACCTTGGCCATCCGGCGCAGGGTCATGTTTTCGCCGATGACGGCGATCTTGTCGGTGATGACGGTCGAGACGGACTTGCCGCCCATATCGGCTTCTGCAAGCGCCTCAACGCTGTCAACCGTGATGGCAACAGATGCGATGCCTGCAACCATTTCCTGGAAGTCAGCATTCTTGCCAACGAAGTCGGTTTCCGAGTTCACCTCGACAGCCACACCGGAGGCACCATCGACGTTAACGGCCACAAGGCCCTCGGCGGCGGTGCGCCCGGACTTCTTGGCAGCCTTTGCAAGGCCCTTGGTGCGCAGCCAGTCAACAGCGGCTTCCATGTCGCCGTCTGTTTCTGTCAGCGCTTTTTTAGCGTCCATCATGCCTGCGCCGGTGGTGTCGCGCAGTTCCTTAACTTGAGCGGCCGTGATTGCCATCTCTTGCACTCCTGGAATTCTTCAAAAGGATCAACGCAGGCCGTAGCCTGCGCCTTTTATGGGTGGGAATGGGTCAGGGGCACCAAAGCCCCCCTGCCCGATCATCTTGGCGATCAGCTCTCGGCCGGTGCTTCGGCTTCGGCTTCGGCTTCAGGTGCGATCTCTTCTTCCAGACCGGCTTCCATTTCGCCCAGGTCGATGCCTGCAGCGCCCATCTGGGCGGACATGCCATCAAGGGCTGCGCGCGCAACCAGATCACAGTAGAGGCCGATGGCACGTGCGGCATCGTCGTTGCCGGGGATGACGAAATCCACGCCATCGGGCGAGCAGTTCGTGTCCACCACGGCCACAACAGGGATGCCCAGCTTCTTGGCTTCGGCAATTGCCAGATCTTCGCGGTTCACGTCGATCACGAACAGCAGATCGGGCAGACCGCCCATTTCTGCGATCCCACCCAGCGAAGCTTGCAGCTTTGCCTGGTCACGCTCCATGCCGAGGCGCTCTTTCTTGGTGAGGCCAGCAAAACCAAGAGCGGCTTGCTCATCAATCTGCTTGAGACGATTGATCGACTGAGAAACGGTCTTCCAGTTGGTGAGCGTGCCGCCCAGCCAACGGTGGTTCATGTAGTACTGTGCGCACTTTTCGGCGGCTTCGGCGATCGGCTTTGCGGCCTGACGCTTGGTGCCTACGAACAGAACGCGGCCGCCTTTGGCGACGGTTTCACGCACGATCTGCAGAGCCTGGTCCAGCATCGGAACAGTCTGCGTGAGGTCCATGATGTGGATGCCGTTACGGTCGCCGTAGATGTAGGGCGCCATACGGGGGTTCCAGCGCTGTGTCTGGTGACCAAAGTGCACACCTGCTTCCAGCAGCTGGCGCATAGTAAATTCGGGCAGGGCCATAGCCTGTCGTCCTTTCTTTTCCGGTTCAAACCTCGGCGCGGCCTTCGATACAATGTTGCATCGACCGGCGGACGTCCCGGGGATGTCTCCCCCGATAGCCCATGCCACGCCTGTGAAGTGGGCGTGCGTTACGCCAGTTTTCGGCGCTTTGCAACAGGCAGGCGTCAAAAAACTCCCCATGACCGCTTTGTCGCAGGCTGCTTGGGCGGGTTGCGTTCGGGTGGGGTTGTGTCCAGTGCCGGGATGCAGGACATATCCGGCCATGGAACAAGGACAAACAGTGTGCTGCATCGGATCCGTTCTGTGGGATGTGATCGGGCGCAGAGATGGCGATATGGTTGCCTATGAAGACAGGCCCGGGCGCATCACCCGCCTGCCCGGCGGTGTCGCCCTCAACGTGGCCATGGCGCTCCAGGGGCACGGGCTCCAGCCTATCTTACTGTCAGCGGTAGGTCTGGATGTTGAGGGCCGCGCCCTGACCGAGGCCTGCACAGAAAAGGGCTTGGTGTGTGATCACTTGATCCGGCCCGATACTCTGCCCACCGATCACTACATGGCGATCGAGGTAAAGAACGAAGTGCTGGCGGCGATTGCCGATGCCCACACCCTGGAGGCTGTCGGCTCTGACATCCTGACGCCGTTGCGCGATGGCACCTTGGGCAGCGCGGCGGCGCCGTGGACGGGCCTTGTGGCATTGGATGGCAACCTGACCGTGGGCCTTTTGTCCGAGATTGCGCACGATCCTTGTTTTGCCGAGGCAGATTTGCGTGTGGCACCGGCTTCGCCCGGCAAGGCCCAGCGGCTTTTGCCTCTGCTCGAACATCCGGGTGTTACATTTTACGTCAATTTGACAGAGGCGCGCCTGATCCTTGACGCGGCCCCTGCCACGGCGCCCGAAGCCGCCGAAGCGTTACATGCAGCGGGCGCGACCCGGGCGGTTGTGACCGATGGCGCCCGGCGAGCCGCCTTCGCGGATCATTCCGGCGTCATCAGCGCCCAGCCGCCTGCCGTCACGGTGACCCAAGTTACTGGTGCGGGCGATTGTTTCATGGCCGCGCATATTGCGGCTGATCTGCGCGGACAAAGCCGCGCCGCTGCGCTTGATGCGGCGATTGCTGCCGCGGCATCCCACGTTTCCGGAGGTTCCCTATGACGGCCCTGCCCCTTGTTCTTGGCGCCGAAGTCAAACAGGCCAAAGCCGATCAAGCTGCCATAGTGGCCCTTGAGAGCACAATTATCACCCATGGCATGCCCTGGCCGCGCAATCTGGAAACAGCGCGCCAAGTGGAACAGGCCGTGCGCGATGCGGGGGCCATTCCGGCTACGATTGCCGTAATTGAAGGCCAGCTGCACGTGGGATTGGATGCGGACAAGCTCGAAGCGCTGGCAGCCATGAAGGATGCCGCGAAACTGTCGCGTGCAGACATGGCAGCCTGTATTGCAACGGGGGGAACGGGCGCCACAACAGTTGCCGCGACCATGATCGGCGCGCATCTTGCCGGGATTGAGGTTTTTGCAACCGGCGGGATTGGCGGCGTGCACCGCGGGGCGGAGCTGTCGTTTGATATCAGTGCGGACCTGCGCGAGCTGGCCAAAACCCCTGTCACGGTGGTCGGGGCGGGCGCCAAGGCCATCCTCGATTTGCCCAAGACGCTGGAAGTGCTCGAAACCCTGGGTGTGCCGGTAATCGCTTTTGGCCAGGACGGATTTCCAGCCTTCTGGGCGCGTGAAAGCGGGCTTCAGGCGCCGTTGCGGATGAACAGTGCAACCGATATTGCCGCCGCGGCCCGGATGCGGTCCGAGATGGGTGTTGAGGGCGGGCAGTTGGTTGCCAATCCGATCCCGGCAAAGGCAGAGATCCCTCTGGCCGAGATTTCCAGCGTGATCGAACAGGCCCTCTCTGCGGCCCAAAGCGCAGGGATCGGTGGGAAGGCCGTGACTCCGTTTTTACTCCAGCATATCTTTGAGGCGACGCAGGGCCGCTCGCTAGAGGCGAACATTGCGCTCGTGCTCAATAATGCGCGTCTGGGGGCGGAAATTGCCCGCGCATTGCGCGCAATTTCGCGTTCTTAGAGGCGTAGGCGGGTCTCTCGACTTGCAAGGTGAGGCCGGACCCCCTAGTTCAATGTCAACCACTTACGCCACAGATACAGATGTCTGAGAAAAAGCCTGACAATCCTCTTGGCGCGCCGCCCCACCGGAAGCGCGCAGGAACCATCGCCGGTTTGAGAACGTCGTTTCTGACCGGGCTTGTGGTGATTGCACCAATCAGCCTGACCCTATGGCTGTTGTGGACAACGATTGGCTGGATTGACGGGTTTGTGCTGCCGCTGGTGCCCGGGCCCTATTCGCCCGATCGTTTTCTCGACACGGTTTTTGGCATTGAAGATACGCCTGTAAACGTACGCGGATTGGGCGTTGTGGTGTTCCTGACGTTCACCATCCTTGTCGGCTGGATCGCCAAGGGTGTCATCGGACGCAGTTTCATCGCTTGGGGCGAAGGGCTTGTGCTGAGCGTGCCCGTGGTGCGCTCGATCTATAATGGCCTCAAGCAGATTGCCGAAACCGTGTTCAACGACAGCACGGAGGCCAAGTTTGATCGCGCCTGTCTGGTTCAGTATCCACGCAAGGGCATTTGGGCCATCGCCTTCGTGTCAACCTCGGCCAAGGGCGAGATCGCTGAAAAAGTCCCGCGCGAGGACAAAATGATCTCAGTGTTTCTCCCTACGACGCCAAACCCGACCAGCGGTTTTCTTCTCTTTGTGCCAGAGGAAGACGTCCGGTATCTTGAAATGTCGGTTGAGGATGCGGCCAAGCTGGTGATTTCGGCAGGGCTTGTTTATCCCAATGGCGAAGGCAATGGGGCAAAGCCGATCCCCCTGCGTAGAAGCGCGAAGACTGTGCCGGCCGAAGACGGATCTGACCAACAAGCGGGTTAGGTGTCGGTGTCTTCGGATGCCAATAGCCGAGCGATCAACCGTTTCATTTTCAGCCGCGGCTGAAGCCCCTCCGGAAGGTTGTCCGATCCGCCGAAAGCCAGATGCTCGAACTGATGGCGCAGGCTGTGGCGCGCATAAGAGGGCGTCAGGCAGAGGCCGGTGCGGCCGCGCCAGATATCGATAATATCCTGTGGAGAAAATTGGATGCCCTGCCCTGCCCCAGCGGCTTCAAGACCGCCATGCGCGCCGATCCGCAGCAGACTGAGCGCAGGCCCCAGAGCCTCTGCCACATCACGCGCTGATGCACCGGGGGCAATGTATTGTTGCATGAGATCAAAGGCGAGCTGTGCCTGCGCAGTTTCGCGCTGTTGCGCCGCATGGGCTGCATCATTCACCCCGCAATAGTAGGCAAGCCAGTTCTCTCGCCAGCCGCCAAATGCGTCAGGGGCAAACTTGGGGCCGCCATCTTTGTCAACCGGTTGGGCCTTGCTTCCACGATTGTCGCGACGGCGGTTCGCAGTCAGAATCTGGGCATCCAAAACGCGCAGACTGGGGAACAATGCCTCAAACCCATCGGGTGTGTAGCGCCAAAAATCCGCTGGTGCGCCGTGATAGAAGTAGGAAAATGGGGCAACGTGAAACATCACGCCGCCGGGTTTGAGAATGCGCAGCATGTGCTCAGCAGCCAGCCAGGGCTGGGCCACATGTTCCATCACGGAGATCGAAAAAATCGCATCATACGCGTTATCGGGAATATGATCAGCGCGCGTGATATCGCAGACTTTCACGTCATCGCGCCCTTCAACAGGAAACAGCGATAGAAATTCCCAGTCATACTGAGGATACTGAGAGCGGTCTGAATTAAACGGGCCGCCCAATTCAGCAATGCAGCCAGACTGAATACCAGCCTCTTTCAGGCAGCGTTGAAAGATCTGGTTTACTTGCGTCCTGCTGTCTTCCAAATCCTCGGGCCGCGATTGTGTTTCCAAAAGCGCATCGACCCAATCCGTGAGATATTTACGTGCCTTCGGCGCATCGCCAGCCTGCAGCCGTGTCACGGCCTTGCGCAGGGCTTTCGTGTCAAATCTGAGGTCTGCGGGAAAAGTATCATTTGCGTCGTCAACGCCCGTGTCGCAGGTGTTTTGCTCAGGCGCGCCGCGGCCAAATAAGGGGCTTTTGTGTTTGATTGACCACATGAGATCACTCCAATCCGTGCGCAGGGCCTTTCTTGGATGAACAAGCAAAATTGAGAATTGGTGTGATACCGGCGGAATTTACCGGATTTCTTCAGACAATTTTCTAATCAATTGAACGTTTCTTGGAGATCAACCGTCCCGCGCTGGTTCAGATCGTCTATGTGAAGCTGCAGGAACCGGTCTGCCGCCTGTCGGCCAGCATCAAACAGACGGTCAATCACAGCGGGGATCGCCAGCGTTTTCGTGGCCACGCTCAACTCCGTCATCAGGGCATCGTCAGAAATCATGTGCACCAAAACATCCTTCATGGCACCTGCTTCGACTTTGCCATTTGCGATCAGTTTTTTCACGAAGGAAACCGCACGCAACTCTCGCAGAAGCGAAGAATTAAAGCTGATCTCATTGATGCGGTTCTGGATTTCAGTGGGGGTATGAGGAACAGAATCTCGGTACAAAGGATTGATATTTACAATAATCACATCGTCCGGCAATGCCGGCTCAAACAAGGGAAACAGGGCTGGGTTGCCGGTATAGCCGCCATCCCAGAAGGCCTCCATTGTCCCCGTGGCAGGATCGCGGAACTCAACCGCTCGAAACAGAGTGGGCAGACAGGCGGAGGCCAGAATGACGTCTGAGGTCACTTCATGGGCGCCGAAAACCCGCACCTTTCCCGAGCGGACATTGGTGGCAGAGATGAACAGCCCTGGGCCCTCGTCGCAGCAGATGCAGCTGAAGTCCAGCCCATCAACCACCGTCTGGAGCGGATGGGCGTAGAACGGCCCGCTGGCATAGGGCGAAACAAGGCGACTGCTGATATCCATCGCTTGCCAAGCCGGGCTAGCCTCGATCAGGCTTGAAACCGTGCCGGCATCGGGCAGAAACGGACGGAACCAGTCGGTCAATGTGGACGCAAGCGGGCCGTTGCCCGCCTGAACTTGTGTCCAGACAGCGCGCAGGGCCGACTTTGCACCATCAGCGCCCCCTGCCACCATCCCCGCCTTGAACGCAGCACCATTGAGCGCCCCGGCCGACGTGCCAGAGAGGGCTGCAATCTCGAGCCGGGGTTCTTCCAACAGCCGGTCAAGCACGCCCCAGGTATAGGCCCCATGGGCACCGCCCCCTTGCAGGGCAAGATTTACGCGCTTTCGGTCAGACATGGTTGTGCCGTTCTTCATACTGGGCAAGCGGACCCATCACTCGGATCGGAGCTTTGGGCAGCGGGCTCACAATGCAGTCCAACCCCCATCAACACTGACCGTTGTGCCTGTGATCTGCGCAGCCGCATCAGACGACAGGAAAATCGCGGTGCCGCCGAGTTGCTCGACAGTGGCGAACTCTTTTGAGGGTTGGCGCGCGAGCATGACATCGCGGACAACTGTCTCACGATCCATGTCGTATTCTTTCATCGTGTCGGGGATTTGCGCTTCAACAAGCGGCGTCAGAACATATCCTGGGCAGATGGCATTGGCCGTGATCGGCTCTTGTGCGGTTTCCAGCGCTGTCGTCTTGGTCAAGCCGACAATGCCATGCTTTGCGGCAATGTAGGCCGACTTGAAAGGCGATGCCGTCAGGCCGTGGGCGGAGGAGATATTGATCACCCTGCCCCATCCCGCAGCCCGCATCATGGGCAGAGCCGCAGCCGTGGTGTGAAAGGCCGAAGACAGGTTGATGGCGATGATCGCGTTCCATTTGTCGACGGGGAATTGATCGATCGGAGCAACATGCTGGATGCCCGCGTTATTGATCAGGATGTCGCATTGGCCCGCCTCGGTGATGAGGGAGCGGCAGGCCTCTGCATCGGACATGTCCGCTTGGATATAGCGGGCCGTGACGCCGTGTTCGGCGGCGATCTCAGCAGCCAAGGCATGATCTTCTTCGCGGTCCGTAAAGGAGTTCAAGATGACATTTGCCCCGGCCTTTGCCAGTTCACGTGCAACGCCAAGTCCGATGCCCGAGTTTGAGCCCGTGATCACGGCCTGCTTGCCTGCCAGGGATAGTTCATATGCCATTTTGTGGTCTCCGTTTCAGATGCTGCAGGCGTAGCATTGCAATGCTGCGCCTGCATAGTCTCTTGCGCAGACAATCAGGCTAAAGCGAAGGGAATTCTGGCACTGCGCAGGGCGGCAGCTGAATTTAGATAGGGGCAAAAACGCGTTCCAAACGCTGTCTGGACCTTCGACGGCCAGATCACAGCAACGCCAGAACGGTCTCAGCGGGGCGGTGCGCTTCACAAACTGCACAAAAAAAACGCCGGCACGAAGCCGGCGTTAAGTTATTGAGGCAGGTTTCATACAGGCAAGAAACCTATCGAGCAGTAACGCCTTTATACGCAGAGCAACGCCGATCTCCAAGTTAAAAGTTTGAAAACACACTGTTCGCCGCCTAACCTGAACCGAAATGACAATCATTCGGGGGAGCAGAAAATGGCCCAAACGCAACAATACTTGACCCAAGCGATCCGCACGGCGGTGCTTGGTATGTTTGCCACATGTCTTGGAAACAGTGCTTTGGCAGAGCCAGCGCATGGCATAGCTATGTATGGAGAGCCTGCGCTGCCACCGGATTTTGTGTCTCTGCCCTATGCAAATCCGGACGCGCCCCAAGGTGGGAGAATCATTTTCGGAGAATCGGGCGGCTATGACAGCCTCCGCCCATTCATCCTGAAGGGCCGCAGCGTTTATGGTCATCGCGTCTATGGCTACGAAAGCTTGATGGGCCGCAGTTGGGACGAACCGTTCACCTTATACGGGCTTTTGGCCGAATCGGTGGAGACGGGTCCGAACCGTGAATGGGTCGAGTTCACCCTGCGCCCCGAGGCCCGTTTTTCCGATGGCAGCCCGGTAACGGTGGAAGATGTGTTGTGGTCATTTGAGACGCTCGGAACCAAAGGCCACCCGCGCTATCATGGTGCCTGGAAGAAAGTGTCGAGTGCAGAGGCTGTCGGTCCGCGGACGGTGCGATTTACATTCAACACCGATGATCAGGAAATCGCATTGATCATGGGGCTGCGCCCTATTCTGAAAAAAGCCTGGTTCGATGGCCGCGAATTTGAGGATAGCGGCATGGAGGCGCCGATTGGTTCGGGGCCCTATGTGGTTGAAAAGGCAGAGGCTGGGACCAGCCTTGTTCTGAAGAAAGATCCCGATTGGTGGGGGGCTGACCTGCCCTTCAACCAAGGCCTGCACAATCTTGACGAGATCCGCTACGAGTTTTTCTCGGATGGTGGCGTGGCCTTTGAGGCGTTTCGCGCCGGTGACACGGATTCCAACCGAGAGTTCAACGCCGCCAAATGGGAAACGGCCTATGACTTCCCGGCGATTGATGCGGGTGACGTGGTCAAATCGATCATTCCGCACCAGCGTCCCTCGGGGATCACTGGATTTGTGATGAACACACGGCGAGATCTGTTCAAGGATTGGCGTGTGCGCGAAGCGCTTATTCAAGCCTTCAACTTCGAGTTCATCAATGCGGCCCTCAATGGGGGCAGCCAGCCGCGGATCACCTCCTACTATGCCAACTCGGTGCTGGCGATGGCGCCCGGGGCTGCCACTGGCAAAGTTGCAGAGCTTCTGGAGCCGTTCTCAGCCGATCTGCTCCCCGGCACGCTGGAGGGCTATACCTTCCCCGAAACCGATGGCAGCGAAAGCAACCGCCGGGGCATTCGCACCGCCCTTCGCTTGCTCGAAGAGGCAGGCTACACGGTTCAGGATGGCGTGCTGACCGGCGCAGAGGGGCCGGTCAAACTTACGATCCTGCTCCGCTCCGGTGCCGCGCAAACCAGCAATATCGCCGAAATCTACGCCGAAAGCCTCAAGCGGCTCGGCATTGATGTGACGTTGGAGACGGTCGACAGCGCACAATACAAGGAACGCACTGAGGTTTATGACTTTGACATGGCCTATTACCGGCGTGGCCTGTCGCTCTCGCCGGGGAATGAGCAGATGCTCTATTGGGGCAAGGACGGCATCACAAACCCGGGCACACGCAACTGGATGGGCATGGACAGCCCGGCGGCTGAAGCGATGATCGAGGCAATGCTGACATCAGAGAGCCAGGATGACTACCGCGCAGCCGTCCACGCACTGGACCGGGTGCTGACGGCCGGCCGCTATGTGATCCCGATCTGGTACAACCCTGTGTCGCGTATCGCACACAAGTCCTATCTGAAGTTTCCCGAAACCACGCAAATGTATGGTGATTGGATCGGCTTTCAGCCAGATGTCTGGTGGTCAGAGCAGGAGTAACAAAAGTGATGAAATACCTATTGCCTATGGCCTTGGTTGCCCTTGTGGCGCTGACAGGCTGCGCCACGGTCGAGGGTTTGGGACAGGATATTTCCGCCGGCGCGCGCACAGTGGGTGATCTGCTGTAATCCAGATGCAAACGGGCAGAGCGCTCCGGCGCCCTGCCCCATTAGCTCAGCCCCTCAGGCCGCTTAGAAATCCTCAAACCTGATGCGCGAATTATCCCGCCGGTCCTCAGGATAGCCACAGTCGATCCGTGGTTTCATTCGATGCCATTTTTCTGTTTGATCAATCGCTCATGGGTTTGCATGGCATATCGGTCCGTCATGCCCGCAATGTAATCCGATACGATACGCGCTATGGCTGTCGGCCCGCTGGCCTCCGCAACATCGCGCTGCCATTCGTCCGGCAGCAACTCTGGCCGGGCCAGAAACAGTGGGAAAAGGTCTTTTACAATTCCGGTGACCTGTGCGCGCATGTCCATCACCGATTTGGCGCGGTACATGCGCCCGAAGAGAAAGCTGCGAATTTCCTTCAAGTCGCGCCATAAAGCATCGGAAAACTGAATCACTGGTCGCCCAAGTGTGCGCACATCCTCAACGCTGTGCAGGGCGGTTGCGCCAAGATGGGCGCGTGAAGTGTCAATCACATCGCCGACCATTACGCCAAACACCCGCCGGAGGGCTTCGTGTCGTCTGCGGATCGGCTCGAGGTCGGGCCAAGTCGCATCCACCTTTGCATAGGCCGCGCCGACGATCGGCAGCGCGGCTGCATCTGCATCGCTGAACAGACCCGCGCGCAGACCGTCCATCAAATCATGATTATTATAAGCAATGTCGTCGGACAGGGCTGCGACCTGCGCTTCCGCAGAGGCATGAGTATCCAATTCAAGATCATGGTGCGCATTATAGTCCGCCAGTGCATAGGGCAGCGGGCCGGGCACAGGGCCATTGTGTTTTGCAATGGCCTCAAGGGTTTCCCATGTCAGGTTGAGGCCGTCAAAGCCGGCATAATGTCGTTCCAGCGACGTGACGATCTTGATCGCCTGGGCGTTGTGATCAAACCCGCCATGGGGCGCCATCAGCGCGTGCAGGGCATCTTCGCCCGTGTGGCCAAAGGGCGTGTGCCCCAAATCATGGGCAAGGGCCACGGCTTCGGTCAGTTCCTGGTTCAAATCCAAAGCGCCAGCGATTGTGCGCGCCACTTGGGCGACCTCGATCGAATGGGTCAGGCGGGTGCGGAAATGATCGCCCTCGTGCTCCACAAACACCTGAGTTTTGTGCTTGAGTCGCCGAAATGCCGAACAGTGGATAATCCTGTCGCGATCCCGCTGAAAACAAGAGCGGAAAGTGCTTTCTTCTTCGGGGTGCAGCCGCCCTTTTGAGCGGTTGGGGTCACTTGCGTAGGGCGCGCGCATGTCGCCTCCTTGTTCCGGCCTTCTTGGGCTTCTATATTCAAATTGAAACAGAAACGCGAAGAGCTTCCTGATGGACCTGAACCTGCCCCCTACCGTGACGGATCGTGCCTTTGCCCGGCTTGCCGAAATTGACGCCGCCCCGCAAGCATTGCGCATTGCGGTCGAAGGCGGTGGGTGCTCTGGCTTTCAGTATGAGATCAAGCTGGATGATCCGGCCGATGACGATCTGGTGCTGGAAGGCGACGGCCAGCGCGTGGTTGTGGATCAGGTCTCTCTGCCGTTTCTTGCGAACGCTGTGATTGATTTCACCGAAGAACTGATCGGCGCCCGGTTTGTGATCGAAAACCCCAATGCAACCTCCTCTTGTGGCTGCGGCACATCCTTTTCCATGTGAACGGGCCGGTTAAGTCTCTTTGAGAATATTGGCATAAACTCCGCCCCCTGCTGCATGGGCCTGAACATCCCTCACGACAACGGCATTGGCCCTTGGCATGCCCCTATTGTGTTCCGGTCAGCCCTCAAAGAAGCGCCCAGAAACCAGTGAGAACGGGCAAGCGACTGGCGCGAGCTTGAACGCTTTTGCGTCCACCCAGTGATGCGGGGAACTTGGAATCCGCCTGTCATCCCGACGCTCGGGCGACGCAGGAAGCAGGCCAAGGCATAAGCTCAGGGCTTGATCATCGCAGCCGCGCCCGGTAGCCCAAAACCAGCAGCGGGAGACAGCGCCATGAAGATCGCAACCTTCAACATCAACGGCATCAAGGCGCGTCACAAGGCCTTGCCGGCATGGCTTGAGGAACAAAGCCCCGACGTGGCGCTGCTCCAAGAGATCAAGTCGGTGGATGAGGCCTTCCCCCGCGACCTGATCGAAGATCTGGGTTACAACCTCGAAACCCACGGCCAGAAGGGCTTTAACGGCGTCGCCATCGCATCGAAGTATCCTCTGGAAGATGTGACCCGCGGCCTGCCCGGTGATCCCGAGGATGTGCAGGCCCGCTGGATCGAGGCCACGGTGGTGGGCGCACGGGCCGTGCGCGTGGCCGGGCTGTATCTGCCCAATGGCAACCCCGTGCCAGGCCCGAAATACGACTACAAGCTCGCTTGGATGAAACGCATGAAGGCGCGGGCTGCGGAGCTTTTGCGCTCGGAAGAACCCATCGTTCTGGGGGGCGACTACAACGTCATCCCCCAACCCGAAGATTGCGCGCGCCCGGCTGCTTGGGAAAAGGATGCGCTCTTTCTGCCTCAGACGCGCGCTGCGTTCCGTGAAATTCTGAATTTGGGCTATACAGAGGCCTTTCGCGCCCGTGTTTCTGGGCCCGGGCATTACTCATTTTGGGATTACCAAGCGGGCGCCTATCAGCGCAATGATGGCATCCGCATCGATCACCTGCTGCTCTCTCCTCAGGCGGCCGACCTCTTGTGCGATGTGGGTATCGACAAGGATGAGCGGGCCCGTGACAAGCCTTCTGATCATGTGCCGGTGTGGATTGAGCTGGACGCTTAATCAGAGGGCCGCGAGGGGCACAGCATCACCGTGGACAGGGCCGGCAGCGTAACGCGCGCCGATTGCGCCTGGCCATGGGCGCCGGGACCATTCGCCTCAACGGCCCCCAGATTGCCCGCACCGGCACCGCCATAGGCTTCGGCATCGCTGTTGAAAATCTCATGCCATGTGCCGGTTTGCGGCAGCCCGACCACGACGGCCTCGCGGGGGATCGGCGTGAAATTGCAGATCACGGCCACAGGGGCATCCCCGGCGCTGCCCTTGCGCAGCCATGCCACGATGGACCGATCCGCATCGCTACCATCAATCCATTCAAACCCCTCCGGTACGCAATCCTTGCAATGCAGGGCTGGCACAGTGCGGTACAGGTGGTTGAGATCCTTCACCAACCGCTGCACGCCCGCATGGGCAGGATCGTTGAGCACATCCCAAGGCAGGCCCGTGTTGTGGTTCCATTCGTTGGGCTGGGCAAATTCCTGGCCCATAAACAGCAGTTTCTTGCCCGGGTGCCCCCACATAAATCCGAGATAGGCCCGCAGATTGGCAAACTTGTCTGCGCGTGACCCCGGCATTTTCCCCAGCAAAGAGCCTTTGCCATGCACCACTTCGTCGTGGCTGATCGGCAGAACGAAATTCTCTGAGAACGCATAGTGGAAGCCGAAGGTTAGCTGATCATGATGGTGCTTTCGGTGAATGGGATCGCGCGCCATATAGGCCAGCGTGTCGTTCATCCAGCCCATGTTCCACTTGAAGCCAAAGCCCAACCCGCCTGCCTCAACCGGAGCGGAAACACCGGGATAGGCCGTGCTTTCTTCGGCAATTGTCAGAATGCCATGCTGGCTGCCGTAAGCGAGGGTGTTCATCCGCTCCAGCAAGGCCTGCGCCTCCAGATTTTCGCGCCCGCCATGCGCGTTGGGGATCCACTCGCCTTCGGAGCGCGAATAATCCCGGTAGAGCATCGAGGCGACTGCATCTACGCGCAGACCATCCACATGATATTCTTCGAGCCAGTACAACGCGTTCGAGATCAGAAAGTTCGCCACCTCCCGACGGCCAAAGTTGTAGATCAGCGTGTTCCAGTCGTGGTGAAAGCCCTCGCGCGGGTCAGCGTGTTCATAGAGAGCCGTACCATCAAACTGGGCCAGGCCGTGCGCATCCGTAGGGAAATGCGCGGGCACCCAATCCAGAATGACGCCAATGTCTGCCGCGTGCGCTGCTTCGATCAGATCGCGAAACTCATGGGGCGGGCCGTGACGCACGCTCGGGGCAAAAAGGCCCACTGGCTGATACCCCCACGAGCCGTCAAAGGGATGCTCGGACAGCGGCAGAAACTCGATATGGGTAAAGCCCATGTCGCGGACATAGCTTACCAACGCGACGGCGGCTTCTTTATAGGAGAGCGCGCGCCCGTCTTCTTCGATCACACGCTTCCATGATGGCAAATGCACCTCATAGATCGAAATCGGCGCTGCACGGTCATTGTGCAATCCCCTGCCCTGCATCCATGCGCCATCCTTCCAGCCATAGCCCGTGATGTCGCGCACGATGGATGCGGTTTCTGGGGGGTGTTGCGCGCCAAACCCCACCGGATCGGCCTTCAGAGGAAGGGCTTGGCCATCCGGGCCGACGATTTCGTATTTATAATGGGTGCCCTCTCCAAGGCCTGGCAGAAAAATCTCCCACAGGCCTGTCGCCCCCCTGCGGCGCATGACATGGCAGCGTCCGTCCCAGTGATTGAATGGGCCCACCACGGAGACGCGGCGCGCATTGGGTGCCCAAACCGCAAATGCGGTGCCCTGGCATCCCTCATGGGTAATGCAGCGCGCCCCCAGGATATGCCATAGCCTTTGATGGGTGCCTTCCGAGAACAGATGCTCGTCAATCTCGCCAATGACAGGGCCAAACCGGTAAGGATCCTCGAAGCTCCACTCGGCACCCTCCTCTGAACAGGCTTGCAGCATGTAGGGCGCAGCCTCTCGGATAGTGGCGCTAAACAGCCCGGTTCCCGGCGCGTGTTCCGTTAAGGCGACAGAGCTCTCTTTGAAGATGGCTGTCAGACGGGCTGCACCCGGCTGAAACACCCGCAGGGCGAAGCCGTCATCCGATGGATGGATGCCCAGAAAGCCAAAGGGCGTGTCGCAGTGGCCGTTCAGTAAGGCCAGCGCTGTGGCGTCAGAAAAATCAGATCCGTTCGTCATGCCTGCAGGATGTCGGCGGATGCGCCGAGGTCAACCCTTGTGGCGCACACGCGAGAGGTGAAATCTGAACAAACCACTTTCGCGAATGCTTGGTTTTTGGGCTTTAGCCCGCAAACCGCGGCGTGAGAATGAGCGAATGCCCCTTTTTGCATCAATTTGCGATGCTGCACCTGCAAAATTCCATGACCTGTACCGGCTGCTTTGCAAGGTTGCCTCCGACGCCAGACATGGTGTCGCGAGAGAGGATGCGCGGTGGGAACCGATCTTGGAGGGTCACGCCCCCAACCGCGCATTGCAACTGAAAAGAGCTGCATAGGCAGGCTATACGGGATGCATGGGCTGAAGTTCAATCCCGCTTTGCCAAAAGCCGGTGCGGCTTCTGCAAGGGATAAACCATGACCAATCTTAAGATGGCGCTTTCTGGCGCAGCCGCATTGATGCTGACCGCTGCCGCTCCTGCATTTGCCTGTGACACACCCATCAAGGTGGGAGTTCTGCACTCGCTGTCCGGCACGATGGCAATCTCCGAGACGACGTTGAAAGACACCATGCTGATGCTGGTGGATCAGCAGAACGAAAAAGGCGGCCTCTTGGGCTGCCAGTTGGAAGCCATTGTCGTTGATCCTGCATCCGATTGGCCACTGTTTGCTGAAAAAGCCCGCGAGTTGCTGACGGTCCACGAGGTCGATGTGATCTTTGGTAACTGGACGTCCGTTTCCCGCAAGTCTGTTCTGCCCGTGATCGAAGAGCTCAACGGCCTGCTGTTCTACCCCGTTCAGTATGAGGGCGAGGAAAGCTCCAAGAACGTCTTCTACACCGGCGCTGCCCCCAACCAGCAGGCCATTCCCGCGACCGATTACTTCCTTGAAGAACTCGGCGTTGAGAAATTTGCGCTGCTGGGCACGGATTACGTCTATCCGCGGACAACGAACAACATTCTGGAAAGCTATCTGCAGCAAAAGGACATCGCGGCAGAGGATATTTTCGTCAACTACACCCCCTTCGGCCATTCTGACTGGTCCAAGATCGTTGCAGACGTCGTTGCCCTCGGCGCTGACGGCAAGAAGGTTGGCGTGATTTCCACCATCAACGGTGACGCGAATGTTGGCTTCTACAAGGAACTGGCCGCTGCGGGCATCTCTGCAGATGATATCCCCGTTGTGGCATTCTCGGTGGGCGAAGAAGAGCTTTCGGGCCTTGATACCTCGAACCTCGTTGGCCATCTGGCGGCGTGGAACTACTTCCAGTCGGCTGATACGGACATGAACGCCGACTTCGTGGACACGTGGAAGGCCCGCATGGGCGATGCACGCGTCACGAATGACCCGATGGAAGCCCACTACATCGGCTTCAACATGTGGGTGAACGCAGCAACGGAGGCTGGCTCGATTGAGGTCGATGCTGTTCGCACTGCAATGTATGGCCAAGAGTTCCCCAACCTCACCGGCGGAACAGCCGTGATGTTGCCGAACCATCACCTCGCCAAGCCGGTTCTGATCGGTGAGATCCAGGAAGACGGTCAGTTTGACATCATCTCTGAAACCGATCCGGTGCCAGGGGATGCATGGACAGACTTCCTGCCCGAAAGCGCTGTGCTTGTCTCGGATTGGAAAGACCTTGGGTGCGGTATGTACAACACCGAGACTTCGAGCTGCGTTCAGATCAAGTCCAACTACTAAGCTGTTCGCTTTGCTCGCAAATGTGAGGGCGCCCCAGTGGTGGGCGCCCTCACGTCAAAAGGTGTGCTGCCGCCCAGAGGTTGGATAAAAGATGACATCACTTGCCCGCCACGCCCTTATATGTGCTGCCCTTTGGATCGGTCTGAACTGCGCTGCCGGGGCCCAAGTGGATATCCGAGACGTTCTTACCGCGCAGGGCGACGTGATTGCCAAATCGTCCCGCAAAACCATTCAGCCGGCGATTGACGCTGTGGCCACCTCCGGCGCGACGCAGGCGCAGGAGGTGTTGGAGCGTTGGCAGAGCAAATCCCTGTGGCGCCGCAAATCGGATGGCGCGTTCTTCTATGTCGAAGACGCGCCAGATCGGGCTGTGCAACCCATTGATATCGTGACGGGGGCCCAGATTGGGCCGCCCGTTGCGAAGCGCGATTTCAAACAAATCAAGCCTAATTCCGGCATACGGGCCGCCATTGGCGCAGCACTTGTGCGGTTTCAACTGCTCGACCCCGACCCCACCCGCCGCACAGAGGCTTTGGATGCCATCGAGCGGGATGCCAATCCGAGCCATCTCAATGCGTTACGTGGCGCAATTGATGATGAGCCAGACGTTGATCTGGCGGCACGCAAAATCCGTTTGGAGCGTCTGCTCACCATCCGTTTTGATGAGGATAGCGCGGCTCGGATCGCAGCGATTGAAGAATTTTCTGGCGATATGGGTCTGGATGTCCGGGCAACCTTGAACCCGCTGGTTCAGACCGAGATTGAAATTTTGCCAGCCGGCGCACAGCGCGGTAATGAACCCTATGCGGGGATCCTCTCACCGGGTTCAGATGCCCTGCCGCGGGCAGTCGCCTATGACTTGCTGGTTGAGAACGGTTTTGCGCCAGCACGTCTGGATCGGGCCGAACAACGCGCTGTTTTGGAAGAAAACCTATCAGATGGCAGTGTTGGGGGCTTCGAGGTGGCCAGCCTCAACCTTCAAGAAAACCGTGATGCGGCCTTCGCGGCCCTCGTTGATGCCGGGCTTGCCGAAGCCCGCGCCGATGCCAGTCAAATCAATACCCTTCTGGAAGCCCATATCTTTGCACAGAAATATGTTGGATCAGATCTGGCCGTGATCGCAGCTGCCCTGACCACATTGGCCAGCATCGAGCAGGCTGTGGCTTGGAACCAGTTTCTGGATCTTGGATTGGATGGATTGTCTTTGGCATCCATCTATTTTCTGGCGGCGATCGGCTTGGCAATCACGTTTGGCGTTATGGGGGTGATTAACATGGCCCATGGCGAGTTTATCATGATGGGTGCCTATACCGGATACGTGGTCCAGCTGATCATTCCGGACTACACAATTTCTATCCTGGTGGCCCTGCCCACCGCCTTTATTGTGACCTTTGCGGCGGGCGTCGCGATGGAGCGCAGTGTCATTCGATGGCTACGTCACCGGCCGCTTGAAACGCTGCTTGCCACGTTTGGTATTTCCATTGCGCTGCAGCAGATCGCGAAAAACATCTTTGGCACGCAGGCGCGACCGCTCACAGCCCCGGATTGGCTGGGGGGCGCCCTCGTTCTCAACGATGTTGTGTCTATCAGCTATATCCGCATCGCAATCTTTGTCTTGGCGCTGATTTTCCTGTGTTTTTTTCTCTATCTGATGAACCGCACACGGCTGGGCCTTGAAGTGCGCGCGGTAACGCAAAACCCCCGCATGGCGGCGTCCATGGGCATCGATCCTGACCGTATCAACATGCTCACCTTCGGCCTTGGATCTGGCATTGCGGGCATCGCGGGCGTCGCAATCGGCCTCTACGCAAAGGTCACCTCTGAAATGGGGGCGGATTACATCGTTCAAAGCTTCATGACCGTGGTTGTTGGCGGCGTGGGCAATATCTGGGGAACGTTGCTGGGCGCGGGGATGATCGGTTTCCTGCAAAAGGGCATTGAGTGGCTCAACCCGTCCAATACCTTGGCCGCGCAAACCTACATGATTGTTTTCATTATCCTCTTCATCCAGTTCCGACCCAAGGGCATCATCGCCTTGAAGGGTCGCGCAGCGGAGGCTTGATCCATGGCAGATGTATCTTTGACAGGTCTTCCAAATCGCCGCCCGTTTGCGTTGCGCTATCCGTCGGTTCTGGTGTTCATCGCTGCATTGGCCCTGTTCACGCTGACGGTCACCTTTCTCAGCGAAGCGATGGGCAACGGCGCCGTGTCGACCTCTTTCCTCAAGACGCTGGGCAAAACCTTGTGTCTTTGTCTTGTCGCCATCTCGATGGATTTGGTGTGGGGCTATTGCGGCATCCTCAGTTTGGGTCACATGGCGTTTTTTGGCCTTGGCGGATACGCCATCGGCATGTGGCTGATGTATGCGCGGACCGAGATTATCGTAACTGAAAGCCTCGCTAATGGGATCATCCCCCCCACGGCAGAGGAAATCCGGGATGGTATCGGCACCCAGATTTTCGGCGTGGTCGGCAGTTCGGAGTTTCCACCGATCTGGGCCTTTGCACATTCTTTGCCATTGCAACTTCTGGCCGTTGTGCTGGTGCCAGGCCTGATCGCCCTGGTATTCGGATGGCTCGCGTTTCGCTCAAGAGTGACAGGGGTTTATCTTTCGATCCTCACGCAAGCAATGACATTGGCACTGTCTTTGTGGCTGTTTCAGAATGACAACGGCCTGCGCGGCAATAACGGGCTGTCTGGCCTGCAAAACTTGCCGGGCCTCGATACGGTTCCCCAAGCAACTGTATCGCTTTGGTTCTTCTGGGCCTCCGCCCTTGCCTTGGCGCTCGGTTACCTCGTGTCTGCGTGGCTGGTATCGGGCAAGTTCGGATCGGTTGTGCGGGCGATCCGGGATGATGAGACGCGGGTGCGGTTTCTTGGCTACCCGGTGGAAGGCTTCAAGCTGTTTGTGTTCACCTTCACAGCGGTCATCGCAGCCATCGCTGGGGCGCTCTATTATCCGCAGGCGGGCATCATCAATCCGGCGGAACTGGCGCCCATCGCCTCTATATATCTTGCCGTTTGGGTGGCGATTGGCGGGCGTGGCCGTCTGTATGGGGCCGTCATTGGCGCGGCTTTCGTCTCTTTGGTGTCGACATACTTCACCGGCGGACAGGCACCCGATCTAAACCTCGGATTTTATACAATTTCATGGGTTGACTGGTGGACCGTCCTCCTAGGATTGAGCTTTGTCCTTGTGACCTTGTTTGCGCCCAAAGGCTTGGGTGGGCTTGTTGATCTGATCTCTGAACGCAAGGCCCCCAACAGACGCGGTGCGCCATTGGGCCCTGACGCCGGAGCGCTGCGCGAAAAGGAGGCCGAGACATGAGCCAGATTCTAGAGGTGTCCGGTGTCTCCGTCTCATTCGACGGGTTCAAGGCGATCAACAATCTCAGCTTTTCGATCGGCCCGACGGAACTGCGCGCCGTGATCGGCCCGAACGGCGCCGGAAAGACAACCTTCATGGATATCGTCACAGGTAAAACGCGTCCTGACGAAGGCACAGTGCTTTGGGGCGAAAATTCCCAGTCGCTTCTGCGCATGTCTGAAAGCAAGATCGCGCAGACTGGCGTGGGCCGCAAGTTTCAAAAACCCACGGTCTTTGAGGATCAAAGCGTTTACGACAACCTGATGATGGCTTTAAAAAAGCCGCGCAACCCGCTGTCTGTGCTTCGCTTTAGGCCCGACGCACAAGATGCACAAAAGGTTGAGGCCTTAGCAGATGAGATCGGTTTGGTGCCCCAGTTGGGCCGAAAGGCTGGGGAATTGTCTCATGGTCAGAAGCAGTGGCTCGAGATTGGGATGCTGCTGGCACAGGAACCGCGCTTGCTTTTGGTGGACGAACCTGCCGCTGGCATGACGCCTGCAGAGCGAGAGCATACCACCGACATCCTTGTGGCAGCGGCAAAGACGCGCGCAGTGGTGGTGGTGGAGCATGACATGGAGTTTGTCCGCCGCCTGAACTGCAAAGTCACGGTTTTGCATGAAGGCGCAGTGCTGGCGGAGGGCTCCATCGACCATGTGACCAAAAACCAAGACGTCATCGACGTGTATCTGGGGCGATAGCAGATGCTGCGCACAAAAAACCTGAGCTTGCACTACGGCGGCAGTCAGATCCTGTCTGGTATTGATCTGGTTGCCCCGGCTGGCGAGGTGACCTGTGTGATGGGCACCAATGGCGTGGGAAAAACATCGCTGCTCAAGGCGGTTTCGGGCACGCATCCGCGCTCAGGCGGCGAAATCTGGTTGGAAGATGAGGCGCTTGGCGCGCTTCCGGCGCAAGCCCTTGCCCGCAAAGGGATCGGCTACGTGCCGCAAGGGCGCGATATCTTTCCCCTTCTGACCGTGCGCGAGAACCTCGAAACAGGCTTTGCCTGCCTGCCTAAGTCCGAACGCTACATCCCGGATGAAGTCTTTGAGCTTTTCCCGATCCTGAAACAGTTTCTGGGGCGTCGTGGCGGCGACCTGTCCGGGGGCCAACAGCAACAACTGGCAATTGCACGGGCACTGATCACCAAACCCAGGCTTTTGCTGCTCGACGAACCCACGGAAGGCATTCAGCCAAACATCATTCAGCAGATCGGCGATGTCATTGCCTACCTGCGCGAAAAAGGCGGCATGGCCATCGTGCTTGTGGAGCAGTATTTTGAATTTGCTTGGCGCCTTGCGGACAGTTTCACCGTCCTGGAACGTGGCCGGGTCACGCTAGAAGGCCGCAAAGAGAGCATGGATCGAGCGCGCCTTTTAGCGGCCGTTTCCGTGTGATTGCCCCCCGGGAATTCCGTAATTCCTAAATATTTATAGTTGTTTATGCGGCAATGCTCTAGTGATCACGCAAGGGCCAGTTCGCTCATTATGGAAACTTAAGCAACATGCGCCGCTTGGGCCCTTTACTGGATCAGTTCGCCGCTTCCGGGCCCCGAAAGCCTGTGGCCACCACGAATTTCTCGGAACTGTCTGAACGTGACGCCGGCGGCTTCATATTCATGACTTTCTCAAACCGTTTATTGAGCTGTTTTTGCAGCCCGTCCTCGGCCCCGCCGGCAAGCACCTTGGCCACGAAGGTTCCACCGGGCTCCAGCACGTCAAAGGCCAGTTCGGCGGCCGCTTCGCACAGCGCAATAATCCGGAGATGGTCCGTTTGCTTGTGACCCGAGGAGGCTGCGGCCATGTCTGACATCACCACGTCGGCGTTGCCGCCCAGCCAGCCCTTGACGATCTCATCCGCCCCTTCGGACAGGAAATCCAGCACGTGGATTTCAGCACCGGGGATCGGCTCGATTTCACGCAAATCCAGCCCGATGACACGGCCCACAGCCTTGCCCGGCTTTTCCCCGAGCGCGTTGACCCGTGGCACAGCGACCTGGCACCAACCACCGGGCGCGCACCCCAGATCGACAACCCGGGCGCCCGGCACCAGAAATCTGTATTTATCGTCGACTTCCAGTATCTTGTAAGCCGCTCTTCCGCGGTACCCATCTTTCTTTGCGCGCGCGACATAGGGGTCATTGAGCTGCCGCTCCAACCACAATGTCGATGACAGACGCCGCCCCCGCGCCGTCTTGACCTTGACTCTCAGATCACGCTGACCCCGTCCGGAGGTGTTTCCTGATTTTTTCTTGGGCATCGTATCAGTCCTAAAGCGGGTCATCGGTCAGCACACCATCGGCTGACATCTGGGCATAGAGCAGCCCCTCGCGCAGCCCCCGGTCTGCGACCGACAGGCGATCGGTAGGCCATACACGTAACAACGCTTGTAGGATAGCCGCTCCCGACATGATCAGCGACTGGCGATCCCGCCCGATCCGCGGATCAGCCCGGCGCCCGGCCTCGCCCAGGTGCAGATAGGCACGGATCACGCTGTCAATCTGTTCACTGGTCATCTCCAAACCATCTACCTTGGCGCGATCATATCGCTTGAGGCCCAGGAAAGATGCCGCAACCGTCGTGACGGTGCCAGATGTTCCAATGATCTGAAACCCGTCCTTGGTCTGGTTTGTCTGATACGGCGCAAACTCCGCGAGTTGTTCTTCGAAGTGGCACGACATCAGGGCAAACCGCGCAGAATCGTCGGCGACATCTGCGTACATATCTTTCAGGGTGGCCACCCCAAGCGGAACGGATATCCAGTCGACCACATGCGCCCCTGCGCCAAGCGGCCTCGAGGTGAAATCCCGCGGCATACGCATCAAAGCCCGGCGCCGCCCTTCCGGAGGCACGTTCGACAGATCCAGCCAGACAAGTTCCGTGGAGCCGCCACCGATATCCACCACCAGCAGCTGTTCCGTGCTCCGCCCAATGAGCGGAGAGCAACTGATAACAGCTAAACGGGCCTCTTCCTGGGCAGGAATGATCTCCAGCGAAAGTCCGGTTTGCTGCCGGATATGGTTGATGAACTCACCGGCATTGCGGGCCCGCCGGCAGGCCTCGGTTGCCACAAGCCGCATATGTTCCACGCCGTGGCGCTGAAACTTGCGTTTGCAAATCCTGAGCGCCTGCACCGTGCGCGCCATTGAGCCGCGCGAAAGCCGCCCTGACGCAGAGAGGCCTGCGCCAAGCTGGACAGATTTCGAAAAACTGTCGATCACCTGAAAAGCGCTGCCACGTGGTTGCGCCACGAGCATGCGACAGGAATTTGTTCCCAGATCCAGGGCCGCATAGGGCTGTTTGGACCTAGGCAGACGGGGTGCGTCACCTTCGGCCGCAACGGGGCCTGCGTCATCCAGCGCGGCGCCGATCGTTGCGGGGATGGCGCCCGCACCTTCGGGACGCCGAGGAGGCATGATGCCCTCCTTATCTCTAGTTACCTATAAGGGTAGTCATCGCTGGGCCGTGTTGCAAGCGCAGGACGGGTGCCTTGCGCGCTTGTTTTCACGTGGCACGTGCAAATGCGCGGCTCGCCCTCAAGCAGGCCACATGTTTTTCATGAAAACATTGAGGATTGCGTGGGCTGGCGACGCTGTCATTTGCGCTCTAGAAATTGCTGCGTTGGGTGCGCGCAGGGCGCCAAGGTCGCTTGCGTACAGCTTTGCGTCGAAAAACGACGCCGCAGGAGCGGCAACAGCGCGTAACGCTGGTGCGCGAGAACGGGAGGGAATCGACCATGGCAGAGCTCACGGTTGTGTATTGGCGGGATATTCCTGCACAGGTGATCGTTGGCCGGGGCCGGCGTGGTGCAAAGGCGCCGTTGCCAGAACGCTTCGAGCAGGCAATTGACCGCTGTGCGATGAAAATCGGCGCCAAGGACAGCGATGCCTACTTGGCCGAATGGCGCAAGGTGGGCGAAGGTGAGGTTGCGGGCGATCCCCAGCAAGCTGCCACAGAGCGCGCCGCCCAACTGGATGCCGATTTCGGGCCAGAGGTTCTCAAGGTTCTGATCAACAACATGGGCTGGCAAGCAGCCACCAATGCGCAGGAGTAACGCGCCATGGCGCTTTTGAATTTCCGATCCCGTGACGAAAGCAGCCCCGCCGAAACACCGGCCGAGCTTGGCGCTTTCCTGCGCGGCTACTCTATCGAAGTGATGCCGCGCACCGCTGCCAAGGTCGACGATTTCAAGGCCATCCTGCCTGAGGGCACCCGGGTTTACATCGCCCATATCGAAGGCACCCCGATCGACGACATGGTGCAGACCGCCCAACGTCTTGCCCGCGACGGGTTCGAGGTCATGCCGCATTTTCCGGCGCGGATCATCAAGGACGCGGCCACGCTGCGTGATTGGATCGCCCGCTATCAGGGCGAGGCTGGCATAACCTCTGCGCTGTTGTTGGCCGGGGGGCTTGATGCGCCGCAGGGTGACTTTGCAGATTCCATGCAGCTTTTGCAGTCGGGCGCCTTTGGCGATGCGGGTTTCACACGCCTCCACGTGGCAGGCCATCCTGAGGGCAACAAGGATATCGACCCCGATGGCTCGATGACCAATGTGGAGGCCGCTCTGCGCTGGAAACAGACTTTCTCCGAAAGCTCAGACGCCGAAATGGCCCTGGCCACACAATTCTGTTTTGAGGCAGAGCCCGTGATCGCCTGGGCCGATAGCCTGAGGGCCGCGGGCATTACCCTGCCGATCCACATCGGCGTGGCAGGCCCGGCCAAGCTGCAAACCATGATCAAATTCGCGATTGCTTGCGGTGTCGGACCCTCCTTGCGGGTGCTGCAACGGCGGGCCCGCGATGTCACCAAGCTGCTGCTGCCATTTGAACCCACGGAGTTTCTGACCACCTTGGCGATGCACAAGGCAGCCAACCCCGATTTCAACATCGAGAACGTGCACATCTTCCCTCTGGGCGGGATCAAGGCCGCCACAACCTGGACCGCCGCGCACGGCGCCCCCGTCGACTGACATCATTGCGCCCGGCGGCGCGGCGCTTGCGAGCGCCCTGCTCCGCCTGGCCAAAGCCCCTACACCCATCGGCGCGCCCTGCCCGCCACCCACAAGAAAGACACCTGCATGACCCGCACTGTCATCGAAAGCAAAACAAAGACCGTGACAATCGGCTTTGACGAGCCGTTCTGCGTGATCGGTGAGCGCATCAACCCCACCGGTCGCAAGAAACTGGCCGCTGAGTTGGAGATGGACGATTTCACCACCGTCGAAAAAGACGCCCTCGAGCAGGTCGCTTGCGGTGCGATGGTTCTGGATGTGAATTCCGGCGCGGTCTTTACCAACAAAATGGCCGAAGACCCGCGCTATGCCGACAACAATTTTGTTGAACCGATGCTGATGCGGAAGCTGGTTGAAAAGGTGCAGGCGCTGGTGGACGTCCCGCTCTGCATCGACAGCTCTGTGCCGGGCGCACTGGAAAATGGTCTGGAGGCGGCTGAGGGTCGTCCGCTCCTGAATTCGGTCACCGGTGAGGAAGAGCGCCTGGAGATCGTGCTGCCGCTCGTCAAGAAATACAACGTGCCGGTCGTCGCAATCTCAAACGATGACACTGGCATTTCCGAAGATCCCGATGTGCGCTTTGCAGTGGCCAAGAAGATCGTGGAGCGCGCCGCTGACTTTGGTATTCCCGCCCATGATATCGTCGTTGATCCGCTCGTTATGCCCGTTGGCGCAATGGCATCCGCCGGCCAGCAGGTGTTTACCCTTGTGCGCCGCTTGCGCGATGAGTTGGGCGTGAACACCACTTGCGGGGCCTCCAATATCAGCTTCGGCCTGCCAAACCGGCACGGCATCAACGCGGCATTCCTGCCGATGGCCATTGCCTCGGGCATGACATCGGCGATCATGAACCCGGTGCGCGCACAGGAAATGGAGGCCATCAAGGCTGCCAATTTCCTGATGAACAACGACCCCAATGGCGGATCGTGGATCAAGTTTTCGCGCGTGCTCGACGCTGTCAAAGACGGCGCGACCTTCGCCGATGCCTCCAATGCTGCGGCCTCGGCTGCGGCGGCAGGCGGACGGGGTGGACGGCGCCGCCGCCGCGCCTAAACTGCAACAAGGCGCGGCCTGCCCGGTCGCGCCCCGCAGGCCGTGGGGGCTGCATCCAATGTCAAAGCGTTTTTCTTACAGGCCATGGCAGAGGCACACTCAATGACCGCCGCGCAAGACCCGCTCGTGATTTTTACCCCCTCTGGCAAACGGGGGCGGTTTCCTGTGGGCACCCCGGTTCTGACGGCGGCACGCCAGTTGGGTGTCGATCTGGACTCGGTCTGCGGGGGGCGCGGGATCTGTTCAAAATGTCAGGTGACGCCCGGCGTCGGCTCTTTCCCCAAGCATGGGGTCGATGTGGCAGAGGATGCGCTGTCGGCCTGGAATGCGGTTGAGCAGCGCTATGAGGAAAAGCGCGGTCTGAAAGCAGGCCGCAGGCTGGGCTGTCAGGCCAAGGTGCAGGGTGATGTCGTTATCGACGTGCCTGCCGAAAGCCAGGTGCACAGGCAGGTGGTTCGCAAGGAGGCAACCGCCCGGGATATCGTTCTGGATCCGGCCATACGGCGCGTCATTGTGAAGGTCGCCGAGCCTGATATGCATGAACCATCCGGCGATGTGGAGCGCCTGCAAGACGCCCTGCGCCTTGCGACTGGCGCCGCCAGCTTTGACACGCCGCTTGCCGTTCTCACCAAGCTGCAGACGGCGCTGCGCAAGGGTGATTGGACCGTCACCGTTGCCTTGCATCAAGCCCAGCCCGGCGGCCAGGCACGCATTCTGGATATCTGGCCCGGCGTGCATGAAACCCCGTTCTACGGCTTGGCGATCGATCTTGGCTCCACCACCATTGCCGCTCATCTTTGCGGCCTGGAAGATGGCGTGGTGCGCGCCTCCGGCGGCTTGATGAATCCCCAGATCCGTTTTGGCGAAGATCTGATGAGCAGGGTCAGCTACGCCATGATGAACCCGGGCGGCGACCGGGAGATGACACAGGCCGTGCGCGCTGCGCTCAATGACCTGGCGATGGACGTGGCCACTGAGGCGGGCGTTTCCACAACAGATATTCTGGATGTGGTGATCGTGTGCAATCCGGTGATGCACCATCTGGCGCTTGGGATTGATCCGGTGGAGTTGGGGCAGGCCCCGTTTGCTCTGGCCACATCGCAGGCGCTCAATCTGGCGGCCAGCGATCTCGACCTGAGCGCGCTGCATCCGCACGCGCGCACCTATCTGCTGCCCTGTATTGCGGGCCATGTGGGCGCGGATGCCGCCGCCGTGGCATTGTCAGAGGCGCCGCAACAGGCCGATGCGCTGACCCTTGTGATCGATGTGGGCACGAATGCCGAAATTCTGCTGGGCAACAAGGCGCGCGTGCTGGCTTGCTCTTCCCCAACGGGCCCGGCGTTTGAGGGCGCGCAGATCAGCTCTGGCCAGCGTGCAGCCCCCGGTGCGATTGAGCGGATCGAGATCGACCCCGACACCAAGGAACCCCGCTTCCGCGTGATCGGCTCGGAGCTGTGGTCGGACGAAGACGGGTTTGACACGGCCACAGCCGTGACAGGGATCACAGGCATTTGCGGCTCCGGCATCATCGAGGCCGTGGCGGAGATGCGCGCAGCCGGGCTGCTCGATGGCTCCGGTCTGATCGGTTCAGCCGAGCAAACCGGCACAGCACGCTGCGTGCCCGAGGGGCGCACACATGCCTATGTTATCCACGATGCCAGCGCTGAAGGCGGCCCCAGGATCACCGTAACACAGGGCGACATCCGCGCGATCCAATTGGCCAAGTCTGCGCTGTATGCAGGCGCGCGGCTGCTGATGGATGAAATGGACGTGGACAAGGTGGATCGCGTGGTGCTGGCAGGGGCTTTCGGCGCCCATATCAGCCCCAAACATGCGATGATTCTTGGCATGATCCCCGATGCGCTGCTGTCACAGGTCGACAGCGCCGGGAACGCGGCTGGTACCGGCGCCCGCATTGCCCTGCTCAACCGGGCTGCCCGCGCGGAGATCGAAACCGTCGTCGGCCAAATCACAAAGGTGGAAACCGCGATCGAGCCGCGCTTTCAGGAGCATTTCGTAAATGCAAACGCCCTGCCCCATGCGACGGATCCTTTCCCGGAACTGGCCAAGGTCGTCACATTGCCGGATGTGAGCTTCAACACCGGTGGCAGCGCTGAAAAGAGTGGCCGCCGCCGGCGCAGACGGGCCTGATCCCCTTGCAAAGCGCCATAGGGCTTGCTACGCCCGGACGCAGCGGCGGGTATGATGTAATGGTAGCCTGTCAGCTTCCCAAGCTGAACGCGCGGGTTCGATTCCCGCTACCCGCTCCAAATCCCCAATACGCACACTGGTTTCAGGACGATCTGGCGGAACTGGTCTGTCGCCACGTCTGACTTGGCCGTGCCCCGGCTTTACAACCGACCGGCACGTAGGACGGCAAATGCCGCCCACTGCGGATCACACGCCATGGGCATGCAATTGCTGCAAAAGCAGCTGTGTGGATCCGTCCTTGTCATCTGCCGGCGCCTCCCCTGTCACCATCGGTTCCAGCGCCTTGGCAAGTTCCTTACCGAGCTCAACACCCCATTGATCAAAGCTGTTGATGCCCAAAATGACGCCTTCAACAAAGACGCGGTGCTCATAGAGCGCAATGATTTGGCCGAGGATTTCAGGCGTCAGGGTCGGGTAGACAAGGGTTGTCGAGGGGCGGTTGCCCGGAAAGACCCGATGTGCGGCCTGACGGGCATGATCCTCCTCTGGAATACCGAGGGTTCTTACGATTTCGAGCGCCTCTTGCATGGAACGCCCGGTCATCAGCGCCTCTGACTGCGCAAGGCAATTGGCCACCAGAAGACGATGTTGATGCTCAAGCCCCACATCATGGCCCTGTGCGCCCACCATGAATTCGCAAGGTACAGGCACGGTTCCCTGATGGATCAACTGGTAAAAGGCGTGCTGGCCATTGGTACCGGGTGCCCCCCAGACAACAGGGCCCGTCACCTGCTCCACCGAGTCGCCCGACATGGTCACACGCTTGCCGTTGCTCTCCATTTCGAGCTGTTGGAAATAGGCTGGCAAATGCTCAAGCCGTTGCTCATAGGGCAAAACAGCCCTTGTGGCAAAACCGCAGATCTGGTGGTGCCAGATGCCGACAAGCGCCAGCAGGATCGGCAAATTGTCCTTTGGGGCCGCCGCGCAGAAATGGCGGTCCATGGATTGGCCTCCGCGCAGGAACGCCAGAAAGCCGTCAGGGCCAATGGCAAGCATCAGCGACAGCCCGATCGGGCCCCAGACCGAGTAGCGTCCGCCCACCCAATCCTCAAAGCCAAAAACACGCTCGGCAGGGATGCCAAACTCTGCTGCCAGCGCGATATTGGAGGAAAGCGCCACAAATTGCGCGGCCGGGTCTGTCACCGTTTCGCTCATCCAAGCACGGGCTGTCGCCGCATTGGACATCGTTTCGATGGTCGTGAAGGTTTTGGACGCCACGATGACAAGCGTCGTCTCGGGGTTCAGCGGACGCAGCACATCCGCGATATGGGCAGGATCCACGTTCGACACGAAATGGCACTGCGGCCCATCGTGATAGGGAGACAGCGCACGCACTGCCATGGCGGGCCCCAGATCCGAGCCTCCGATGCCGATATTGACCACATCCGTGATCTGCCCGCCCTGCCCGGTGAAGCGCCCTGCGCGCACCTCTTCACTAAACCTTTGCATGCGCGCCAGCGTTTCGGTGATCCCGGGCATGACATCTGTGCCTGCAACCGTCACGGCCCCGCCGTCGATATTGCGCAGAGCCGTGTGCAGCACGGCGCGGTGTTCCGTTTCATTGATGATCGCGCCTGCAAACATCGCGTCCCGGCGTTTTGCTACCTGCTGGGCATCGGCCAATTGCAGCAGCAGGTCTAGGCCTGCAGTGTCGATCTGGGTCTTGGAGTAGTCAAAGAGCAGGGTATCAAACCGGGCCGAAAAGTCTTCGGCGCGCTGCGGCGCTTCGAACAAGGTGGCGATCTTGGTGTTTTCGGTAGCGGCACGATGCGCCTTGAGCTTTTCCCACATGGGTTTTTACTCCGACCAGTGAACGGTTGCTGTCTCGAGGATCAGGCGCACGGGCGCCTCTGGTACGGGGCGCGTAGTAGCCTTCTCAAGCGCCGCGCGCTTTTCCAACCCCGTGATCAGAAGATGGGTGCGCAAAGCGCCTTGCAGGATCGGGCCACTGAGGCTCAACCGTGCTTCGGGCTGGTCTGCCGGATGCACTGGCACAATGGCGGGTGCATCCGCGTCAAGAGCCGCGCTCAAACCGTCCGCGCCCGGAAACAGCGAGGCCGTGTGCATGTCTGCGCCCATCCCAAGCAACGCGACCGAAATCGGGGCAAGCTTCGCAACCGAGGCGCTCACTTGATCGCTGGACTGCGCATCCGTGAACAGCGGCTGGAAACGGGCTGCAGAGGCTGGCCCCTGCAAAAGGGTTTCGCGAATAAGCCGCGCGTTCGAGCGGGCATGATCAGGCGGCACACACCGTTCGTCGGTTGGCAGAACCGTGACGCGGTCCCAGTCCAGTAACACAGCCGACAGTAGCGTGAAGACGGGCCCAGGCGATGTGCCGCCCGCCACCGCAAAACTGACATGCTCATGGGTCAGCAAAGCGGATTTTAGATCGGCGGACAGCCTGTCGGCCAGGCCCATCACAAGCAGATCTTTGTCCGGATAGGTGATCAGATCGGGTGTGCTCATGTGCGAATATCCCTCCAGCGACGGCCATCTCTTTGTATCAGCGCCGAAGCATCAACCGGCCCGCTAGAGTTTTGATCATACAGCTTGGGCACGTCGTGACGGGCGATCCAGCTGTCGATCAGCGGGTCTGTCCAGGCCCAGGCCGCCTCGACCTCGTCCCCGCGCATAAAAAGCGTCTGATTGCCCCGGATCACATCCATGATCAGACGCTCATACGCGTCAGGGACATCCTCCACATCAGGGCCAAGGGCATCGGCAAATGTCATGTCCAAGGGCACATCCACGAGCCGCATCCCACCCGGGCCCGGCTCCTTGATGGTCACCCCCATCTCGATGCCTTCATTGGGCTGAAGGCGGATCGTCAGGATATTGCGATGCTCCGATACCCCATCCCCTTCCTGAAAGATCGAATGCGGTGTTTCCTTGAACACAACGGCGATTTCGCTGGCCCGCGCCGACAGGCGCTTGCCCGTGCGCAGATAAAACGGCGTGCCCGCCCACCGCCAATTCGACACCTGACAGCGCATGGCGATGAAGCTTTCTGTGCGCGAGCGCGGATTGTCCACGTCTTCGCGATAGGACGCCACGCCCTCAGCTGCATCATACTGGCCCCGCACGATGTGGTGGGGCTCAACTGAGTCCAGAGCGCGGATGACCTTGAGCTTTTCGTCGCGCACCGCATCCGGCTCAAACCGCGAGGGCGGCTCCATCGCGATCAGACACAAAAGCTGCATCAGATGGTTTTGGACCATATCCCGCATCGCGCCTGACTGGTCATAATAGCTGCCCCGCCCCCCAACGCCGACGGTTTCGGCCACGGTGATCTGAATGTGATCCACGAACTGAGCGTTCCAAAGTGGCTCAAACAGCATGTTCCCGAAGCGGATCGCCATCAGGTTCTGCACGGTTTCTTTGCCCAGGTAATGGTCGATCCGGTAGATCTGCTTTTCCGTGAAATGCGCCGCGAGGCTGTTATTGAGGGCTTGAGCGGTTTTCAGGTCATGGCCAAAGGGTTTTTCGACAACGATGCGGGTGTTGTCATGGGCGATCCCAAAACTGTGCAGGCGTTCTGCGAGCGCGCCGAAGAGGCTGGGCGCAACGGAGAAGTAGAACGCATTGACCACATCTTTGCGCACAAGGCCGGCCAATTCTTCCCAACCCGCGCTACCCATTGCATCAACCGTCACATAGGCCAAGCGCTCCAGGAAGGTGTCCACAAGATCAGGGGTTTTCGCCGAAGAAGGCATGAACTCTTGCAACGCGTCACGAATGATTTGGCGAAAGCTGTCGGTGTCCATTGCGCTGCGCGCAGCGCCGATAATGCGTGCCTCTTCCGGCATCTGGCCGGACGCAAAACGGCGAAACAATCCCGGCAGGATTTTACGCCGGGCAAGATCCCCGGTGGCCCCGAAAATCACGAGGTCAAAGGGCTCAACTGGAATTACGCGCGAAACCATCTGCGGCGCCTCTTGCTTATTGCCGTTCTGTCGAGGTGTGTCTGCCACATCTTCCGCACAACGCAAAATTGTTAGCGGTAACACCCCCAGCGCGTGGGTACAGCAACCTACCTGCAAAAGTCCAGCACTCGTCGCATGCGCGTGACAGAGCGTGACAGATTGGTAAACACCCGCCTTCAAGCGATGGCAAACAAACCACAATACGCACGAAAAAGGCCGCGATCCGGAACCGGATGCGGCCTTGGTCTGTGCGCGGATATCCGCCCTGAACGTTAACTGTCGATCGCGTTGAGGCGTTTGATCAGGGAAGACGTATCCCAGCGCCCGCCCCCAAGCTTCTGCACATCTTTGTAGAATTGATCGACCAGCGCTGTCACTGGCAGGGAGGCGCCGGTTTCCTCGGCGGTCGCCAGACAGATGCCCAGATCCTTGCGCATCCAATCCACTGCAAACCCATGTTCAAAAGCGTCATCGAGCATGGTTTCGTAGCGGTTAACCATCTGCCAACTGCCCGCAGCGCCGCCCCCGATCACCGACACAACCTCGCGCCCGTCAAGACCGGCCTTCTGGGCAAAATGCAGCCCTTCTGACAAGCCCTGAACAAGCCCGGCGATGCAGATCTGGTTGACCATCTTGGTCAGCTGGCCGGCACCGCTGTCCCCAAGGCGCTTGCACAGCTTGGCATAGCTTTCGATCAACGGCAGTGCCTGCGCATAGGGCGCAGCATCGCCGCCGCACATCACAACAAGCTGGCCGTTTTCAGCCCCGGCCTGTCCGCCGGATACAGGCGCGTCCACGAAAGCAATGCCAGACTCCGCGCCAAGCGCGTAAAGCTCGCGCGTGACAGCCGCCGAAACGGTTGTGTGATCTACAAAAATGGCGCCCGAGGCCATCGTCGCAAATGCGCCGGTTTCGCCCAGGCAGACTGACCTCAGGTCATCGTCATTGCCCACACAGGCCATCACGAACGCGGCACCCTCGGCCGCTTCTGCCGGGGTGCGGGCTGCTGAGCCACCATAGGTGTCCACCCAGGCCTCTGCCTTGGAAAATGTACGATTATATACCGTTACATCGTGACCTGCCTTGGCGAGGTATCCCGCCATCGGGAACCCCATCACTCCTAGGCCCAAAAATGCGACTTTTGCCATTGCGTCCCTCGTCTTGTCCGCGTCTTGCTTGCACTTGTGCTGATGGGTAACTAACCGAAGAGAGGCATGCGTCAACCGAAAGCACTTCCATGGCATTGATCTTCACGTGGCTGGTTCGTCTTTTTACCGCACTTGCCGTTCTGGCGGGTGTGGCCGTGGTGGCGGTTTGGTACTTGGGCACCCGCTCCCTGCCCGACTACAACGCAACCTGGCAGCTTGATGGCTTGCAGGGCCCGGTTGAGATCGTGCGCGATACGCACAATGTGCCCCATATCTTTGCCGAGGCAGATAGCGATGTGTTTTTCGGGCTGGGTGTTGCCCATGCCCAGGACAGGCTGTGGCAAATGACGATGATGCGTCGGGCTGCACAGGGGCGCTTGTCGGAAATGTTCGGCGCGCGCACCGTGAAAACAGACGAGTTGCTGCGCAGGTTTGACCTCTATGGAGCGGCCGCCGCATCCGTATCGGTACAAGATCCCTACACCCTTGCCGCGCTCGAAGCTTACTCCGACGGGGTGAATGCCTGGATTGCGACCGTGAATGCAGAGGCCCTTGGCCGAGGGGCCCCAGAATTTTTCCTGTTCAGCCCGGATCTGACGCCGTGGCGGCCTGTGGACAGCCTCGCAGTGCTGAAAATGATGGAACTGCAGCTGAGCGGGCATATTCAAGCAGAGGTGCTGCGGGCGCAGGTGGCGTTGGCCGTTCCCCCTGAACGTCTTGTGGACATTCTTCCAGATCCGACCGGGGCGCCGATTGTGGAACTTCCCGAATATTCAAGTTTGTTCCCCGAAGGCGCGCCGCAAATGGCCGCTGGGCCCCTGCCCGCGCGCGATCCGCTGGATCCGGTACAACAGTTGCCTTTTGTCGGCGCATCGAACGCCTGGGCGGCTGCCCCAGAGCGCTCTGCTGCTGGGGCAAGCCTGCTGGCCCATGATCCGCATCTGGGGCTGTCCGCGCCGACAATCTGGTATCTGGCGCGGCTGGAACTTGAAACTGGCGGTGTCATCGGGGGCACGATCCCGGGCCTTCCGTTGGTGCTGGCGGGCCGGTCCGAACGTTTGGGCTGGGGGGTGACGTCCTCCTACATGGACAATCAGGACATCCACATGGAGGAGCTCAATCCTGCCAACCCCGAGGAGTATCGCACACCGCGGGGCTGGGTGCCCTTTGAGAGCCGACGCGAGATCATCTCGATTAAGGATGCCGCGCCCGTCACGATCACCCTGCGCAGCACGGAAAATGGCCCGGTGCTGCCGGGCTCCCATTACCAGTTGGCAACGGTGACACCCCCCGGTCATGTGGCCGCCATTTCCTGGACAGCCTTTTCCCGCGCGGATCGTTCGGCCTCTGCCGGCATGGCGCTGATGACATCCCATGACATTGACAAGGGCATTGAATTCATGCGCGAATTCGTGGTTCCCACCATCAATGTGACACTGGCAAGCCCGGATCGCGTGGCGATGGCTGTCGTGGGCGCAATCCCCGACCGCACCCCAGAGCATGAAAGCCAGGGCCGGATGCCATCACTGGGTTGGAAGGAAGAAAATCGCTGGCGCGGCGTGCAAGACAGCGCACGCATGCCCCGGTTTGTTGATCCGGAATCAGGCCTGCTTGGCAACACCAACAACCAGACAGTGGATGCGCCCTTTCCCAATCATCTCAGCTATGTGTGGGGCGACACGCAACGCATCCAACGCTGGACCCGGCTGATGCAGGATCGTGAAGTGCACACCCGCGAAAGCTTTATCGGCGCGCAACTGGATACCGTCTCAATGGCCGCCCGCAATTTGCTGCCCCTGATCGCGCAGGATCTTTGGTATACGGGCGAAGCGGTGCCGCCCGGCTCGTTGGAAGATCGGCGCAAGCGCGCGCTGGAATTGCTGGCGGAATGGACGGGCCAGATGAACGAGCACCTGCCCGAGCCTTTGATCTATGCTGCATGGTTGCGCCAATTGCAGCAAAAACTGATCCGCGATGATCTTGGCCCCTTGGCTGATCGGTTCTCCCATCCGGACCCGATCTTCATAGAACGCGTCTTCAAAGACGTAGATGGGGCGTCGGCGTGGTGTGACATCCGCCAGTCAACCCAGCCCGAGAGCTGCGTGGATATTGCCCGCATTGCCTTGGACGAAGCGTTGATTTGGCTTCAGGAAACCTACGGCGGAACGCCCGAGTCGCTGCGTTGGGGCGATGCCCATGTGGCCCGCCATGATCATGCTGTTCTAGGCGACGTGCCGGTGTTGAAATGGCTGGTCAATATCCGCCAAAGCACATCCGGGGGCGATCACACGCTGCAGCGGGCCAAAACATCCGGCGAGATGCCGGACCCGTTTAACAACGTCCACGCCGCCGCCTACCGTGGGGTCTATGATTTTGCGGATCCCGACAGTTCGGTTTTCGTGACATCTACCGGCCAATCCGGGCATCCGCTTTCCCGCCACTATGATGATCTTGGCCAATTCTGGCGGCGCGGAGAGTACATCCCCATGACGCTCGACCCGGACCTTGCCCGCGCGGGCGCTGTTGGCATCACACAATTGCAGCCGGCACAGTAAGGCCCGTCACAGCCACAATCCGCTAAAGCTGCGAGGTATCAAAGGCTTTCAAATGCGGATTTCTGGCGGGCCGTCCAGCTGAGCGACAGGGACCAGCCCGTGTCATCTTGCGCTTCGTCCTGCACGATCTTCTGGTCATGCAGCCACGCGCGCTGACGACCTTGAGAGAAATCGAGGTGCATCTCTTCGGATATCCGTGCCCCGTCGAGGGCCGCGCCGATCTCAACGACAAGCTCTGATGTGCCCGTGCCGCTCAAGGCAGAAATCGCAACGATATCCGCCCTGCGCGCAGCGATGGTTTCCAGTGGTTCGGGGTCTGAGACCGCGTCAATCTTGTTCCAGACTTCGATCATCGGCGTGTGTTCATCCACGCCAAGTTCGCTCAGGATCTTGTGCACATCGTCCGCTTGCGCCTCGGTTTCAGAATGCGAAATATCGCGCACATGCAAGATCAGATCCGCTGCCAGCACCTCTTCCAGTGTGGCCCGGAATGCCGCGACCAACTGGGTCGGCAAATCAGAGATAAAGCCCACCGTATCTGAAAGGATGACCCGTGCGCCCGTTTCCAACTCGACACCGCGCATGGTCGGATCAAGCGTTGCAAAGAGTTGGTCCTGGGCCAACACCCCTGCCCCGGTCAGCCGGTTGAACAGGGTGGATTTGCCCGCGTTCGTGTAGCCCACCAGCGCCACCACCGGAAAAGGCACCTTGGCCCGCGCCGCCCTGTGCAGCGCCCGCGTCTTGGTGACTTTGCCAAGCTGGCGGCGGATGCGGGTGATGGCTTCATCGATGGCACGGCGGTCTGCTTCGATCTGGGTTTCGCCCGGCCCACCGACAAAGCCTAAACCGCCGCGCTGCCGCTCAAGGTGGGTCCAGGCGCGTACCAGGCGCGTGCGCTGGTAGCTCAGCGCCGCCAACTCAACCTGAAGCACGCCCTCCCGCGTTGCGGCCCGATCCGCGAAAATTTCGAGGATGAGGCCGGTCCGGTCGAGCAGTTTGACACCCCAGGCCTTCTCTAGGTTGCGCTGCTGAACTGGCGTGACCGGCCCGTCAACAAAGACCAGTTCAATGTGATCAGCCTTCAGCTGCTGTTTGATTTCGTCGAGTTTTCCAGGGCCAAACAACTGGCCGGGCGCAACCTTGCGTAGGGGAACAACTGTATCAAAGCAGACCTCTATTCCCGGCAAAGCGGCCGCCAAAGCCACGGCCTCTGACAAAGCGCTTTCAGGCACCCGTGTACGGTCCGCCCCGTAAATATCGGGGTGGAGGACCGCTGCGCGCGTCGGCTTTTGGCCGCGATCGACAGGAGGCTGGCTCAGTCTTCGCCCTCGTAGAGGCTGATCGGCTGGGACGGCATGATCGTTGAAATCGCGTGTTTATAGACAAGCTGTGACTGGCCATCACGGCGCAGCAGCACACAGAAATTGTCGAACCAGGTGATTACGCCCTGCAGTTTTACGCCATTGATCAGGAAAATGGTGACGGGAACCTTGGTCTTGCGAACATGGTTCAGAAACGCGTCTTGCAGGTTCTGCTTGTCTGCAGCCATGCCTATGAGCCTTTTTTTGTTTCTTGTGCCGGGTTTAACGCAGGGTCATCCAGACAGCGGTTGTGGCTGAACGGATTGCATGCCTATTCAGCCCAACCCACTATGCCGAGGCTGGCGCGCAGATTAAACCCCCATTGTTTGGTCATCGTGCAATTATCCCAAGACGCTTAATTATGAGGCTTAATTGCCTGTCAGAGCGCCAGTTCCGCTAGCGGCGCCAGAAACCCGGATTGAGAAGTGCAATCAAGGCAAGGGTTTCCAGCCGCCCCAAAGCCATCGCCATGGCAAGGACGGCCTGTGAACTGGTTTCAAGGGCGCCAATATCAATGGGCATTTCCAGTGCCACATCGGCCAGCGGGCCACAGGTGGCCAGAGACATCACCGATAGAACGACCGCCTCCTGAAACGGGATGCCACTGGCCGCAAGCGCGAGCCCAACCCCAGCCAGCGAGAGCGCGAAGAGCATAAAGAAAACCCATGCCACAAATGCTCCCTGTCGGCGTATGCGCCGGGCCTTGTCCCCCGCGCCGCCAATGGATGAGGGATGGACCAAGCGCTCCATTTCGCGCCGGCCGTGTTTAGAGAGGGCGAACACGCGCAGCAGCTTTACCCCGCCCGCCGTGGTGGCCACCCCGCCGCCCATCAGGGCCAGCCCCATTAGGATGAGGCCAGGCGTCTCAAGGCCTGACCAGGCGCGCACCGCAACCCAGTCGATGCTGACAAAGCCCGCCGTGGTCAGAAAAGATGTCACCGTGAACACCGAGCCCCAGAAGGCCCGGAACACCTGCCACAAAGACGACTCTACGCCCGCTTCCTCGAAAGAGCCGATGAAATGGCGCATCAAGAGAAGCGTGGTTACCGTGCCCACAAACAGCAGGCCCAGACGCGCCTCCGGATCGTAGCGCAGCTTTTGCCACCGATCGCCGCGATCCTCGGCAGAGAATGTCACACGCGAGATCGCAAAGATGAAAAACAGAAAAACGGCGGCCTCTGCCACGCGCCCGCCCGTGCCAAACTGCACGCCTCCGACCGGGCTGATCCCACTGGTGGACATGGTCGACATGGCATGGATGACGGCGACAAGAAACCTTTCCCCGGCCATGGTTTGCAGCAGATAAAGCACGGCCGTTGCACCGCCATAGATCGGCGCCAAACGCCCTGCAATCCGCGCAATCCGGGCGCCGCTGTCCTCCTTGTCGCCCAGCACAATCGTCGTTTGTGCAGGCCCTTCGATGGATTGGCTGCTGTCACTGGCGAGGCGCCCACCACCGGCAGTTGCGATCACTTCGAAACCACCCAGATTCAGCGGCGCCAAGATCGCCGCAGCCGCCACCCAAAGAAAGAATCCGCCCATCCAGCCAACAGTTGCGCGCCAAAGGTGCAGGCTTCCCGACAGCTCAAACGGACCAAAGAGCGTGGCCCCTGTCGTTGTGACCGATGAAACCATTTCCACATATGACTGGACAAACCCCGCGCCTGACACCTGCATGAAGGGCAGAGCCAAAAAAGCAGGCAAAAGGGTGAAAGCTGCGACAAGCGTGGCCAATTGCGCGCGAGCATCAGCGCGGCTCGACTGTCCACGGGTCGCAAGGCCGATCAGAGTGGCCAATACGCCGACGATCAACCCTGCCTGTAAAAAGCCCCGCGCGGCAGGCAAATCCCGCTCTGACACGCCGTAAAATGCAGGTATGAGCATGGCGCAGGCGGAAATACTCAGCAGGTTCACAAACAATGAATATGCATTCATGGGTTTGCGTTTGTTTGCCGCCTGTTTGATGAGTGACGCGCGCTCCAAAATGCTGGCCTAGAAAAAGTCTATGGAGACTTGGAGCAAGCGTTCAACTTCCGGAATATCAGGCGACATGGCGAACATCACAAGGATGTCGCCTTCTAGAATACGCGTGGTTGCTTTTGGCCGCAGCACCTTGCCCTCGCGCCCGATGGCCCCAACAAGCACACCTTCCGGAAACTCTGCTTCCCCAATCTTCCGGCCCGCCAAGCGGGACGTCGACAGGATCTGCGCCTCAATCACTTCGGCTTCGGCATCCCCAATCGAATAGACCCCGCGCACACGCCCGTGGCGTACATGGCGCAGGATCGAACTCACGGTGGTGGCCCGTGGATTGATATAGGCATCGATGCCCAAGGGCCCCATCAGAGACAGAAGCGAAGGATCATTCACAAGGCAAATTGTCTGTGCATTGCTGGCGGTTTTCGCCCGGACGCTGGCGAGAATGTTCACCTTGTCATCGTCTGTCACGCACAGCACGGCATCCGCGCGTTCGATGCCAGCCTCTGCCAGCAGGGAATCATCCAGCCCATCCCCGTTAAGAACGATCGTCCGCTCCAGGGCATCTGCTGCCCGCTCTGCGCAAGCTCGGTTGCGCTCGATCACTTTGGTGCGGACGCGGTTGGTGCTGTTCTCCAATGCCTTGGCAACAGCGAGGCCCACATTGCCGCCGCCGATGATCACCACACGCTCCTGACGCCGGCGCGTCTTGCCGAAAATCTCGAGGGTGCGGTCAATGTCATTGCGGTCCGTAATCACGTAGATCTCGTCATTGGCAAACAGTTGATCGTTCGGCTCAGGCGCAAAAAGCGTCCCGTCTCGACGCACCCCAACAACGATGGCCCGCAGGGTCGAAAACAAGTCCGTCAACTGGCGCAAGGGCGTTCCCAGAACCGCGCAGTCTTCATCCAGCAGAAGGCCCAGTAGCTGCACCTGCCCGCCCAGGAAATCTTCTGTATCGAAGGCCTGGGGCGCGTTCAGCCGGTGCAGCGCGGCCTCGGCCACTTCCTTTTCGGGGCTGATGACCACGTCGATCGGCACATGATCGCGGCGATAGAGATCAGAATAGATCGCTGTCAGATAGGATTGTGCGCGCAGTCGGGCGATCTTGCGCGGCACCGAAAAGACAGAGTGCGCCACCTGACAGGTGACCATGTTCACCTCGTCGGAGTGGGTGGCGGCGATAATCATATCCGCATCGCGCGCCCCGGCGCTGTCGAGAATGTCCGGATAGCTTGCAAACCCGGAAATACCCTGCACATCAAGGCTTTCCGTAGCTCTGCGCACCAGATCGGGATTGTTGTCCACGACCGTGACATTGTTCTGTTCACCAGAGAGGTGACGGGCAATCTGCCAACCCACCTGCCCGGCTCCGCAAATAATGACCTTCATGTCGGCCCGTCCTTGCCCCGTGTCGTATTCCTTGCCTGACAGACAAGCCAGCCGCGGTCAACGCCAAGCGTGCCTCTAGGGGTGCGCCCTATGCCCATCCCGGGACCGATGCTTACTGGGCGGCCACGTCGGCGCTGTCCTCGTCCACATGGGCCACGCGGGCCCCTGCCTTTGAAGAGGTCACAACCCCGAGGCTTTTGAGCTTGCGATGCAGCGCAGACCGCTCCATGCCCACGAAGGTCGCCGTGCGAGAGATGTTGCCGCCAAAGCGATTGATCTGGGTCAAAAGGTATTCCCGTTCGAACACTTCGCGGGCCTCGCGCAGGGGCAGCGTGGCAAGCGCGCCAGTGAGAACAACGCGCCCGTCCTCGGCCTTGTCCGGGATGGGTTCAAGCTCAGACGGAGAGATTGGACCGTTGCCGTCCCCAAGGATCAGCACGCGCTCAATCACATTGCGCAGCTGCCGCACATTGCCCGGCAAGGCCATCGTTTGCAGCATGGCGGCCGCATCTTCACCCAGCGGACGCGCCGGCAGGTTTTGTGTCTCGTTGAGGCCCTGAATGAAATGTCTGGCCAGTTCTGGGATGTCCTCACAGCGCTCTTCCAGCCCCGGCACCCGGATCGGAACCACATTCAAGCGATGGTACAGCTCCTGCCGGAAACTGCCTTCGGCAACGGCCTGTTCAAGATCGCGATTGGTGGATGATATCACGCGAATATCCACGTCGACCTTGTCTGTGCCGCCCACCCGCTGGAACCGCTGCTCAACCAGAACACGCAGAATTTTTGACTGTGTTCCCAGAGGCATATCTGCCACTTCATCAAAGTAGAGAATGCCGCCATTTGCCTCCTCCAACAGCCCGGGCTGGATCCCTTTATCGGCGTCCTGTCGGCCAAAAAGCACGTCTTCCATGCGCTCTGGCTCAATCGAGGCAGAACTGACGCAGACGAACGGCCCGCTGCTGCGGTTGCTCTCGGAATGAATGTAGCGGGCCGCGCTTTCTTTGCCCGAGCCTGCGGGCCCGGTCAGCATCACACGCCCGTTCGAACGGGTCACTTTATCGAGCTGACTTTTCAGAGCTTTGAAGGCGGTCGAATTGCCAATCATTTCGCCCGAGCCTGTATCGCGCCGCTTCAAAGCAGTGTTTTCCAGCCGCAACCGCGAAGTTTCCATCGCCCGGCGGATCACCACGAGCAACTGGTCGATATTGAACGGCTTTTCGATAAAATCATACGCCCCCTGCTTGATGGCCGCGACGGCAATTTCGATATTTCCGTGGCCGGAAATGATCACGATCGGGATGTCGGGATGCTCGCGCTTGACCGTCTTGAGGATGTCGATGCCGTCCATGTTGCTGTCTTTGAGCCAGATATCGAGCACCATCAGCGCAGGCGGTTCGTCGGCGATGGCGGCCATGCATTCATCCGCCGTGGCTGCGAGCCGCGTGCCATAGCCTTCGTCCTCCAGGATATCGCCTATGAGTTCGCGGATATCGCGTTCGTCGTCGGTGATCAGGATATCGCCCATCGGAGTGCTCCCTCGCTGTGCTTTCTTACTTGTTTCATCGTCGGTTTACTCCGCTGCATCTTTCACAACGGCTTCGCGCGGCAGTGACATCACCGCCATCGCCCCGAAATGAGTGTTGCCTTCAAAGACGGGCGCATCGACCAAATCGAGCGTACCGCCATGTTCTTCAATGATCTTTTTGACGATGGGCAGGCCAAGCCCGGTGCCTTTTTCCCGTGTTGTCACGTACGGCTCAAACAGACGCGCCCGATCGGCCGGCAGCCCGATACCGTTGTCCATGATCCGAATGTCCACGGCCCCGTCCGAGACATCCATTTCAACGCGCACCTCGCCCCGATAACCATCTTTAGTGCCTTTTTCAGAAAGGCTTTCAATGGCTTCTCCGGCGTTTTTAATCAGATTAGTAAGCGCTTGGCCAATCATCGTGGGGTCAAGAGACATGATCACCGGATTCTCCGGAAGATCAGCCGTGAGGGTGCTGCCCAAAACCTGCTCCTGAAGCGTGACCGCATCCCACAGAAGCTGGGTGATATCTGCGGCTGTGCGCTCTGGCTCTGGCATGCGGGCAAAGCGGGAAAACTCATCCACAATCCGGCGCAAATCTCCGGTCTGGCGGACGATGACCCCGGTCATGTTTTCCAAAGACGCCGCATCTTCGCCTTCCAGCTTGCGCCCGAACTTGCGGTCAATCCGTTCGGCCGACAGCTGGATCGGTGTCAGCGGGTTTTTGATCTCATGGGCGATGCGCCGCGCAACATCGCCCCAAGCGGCCATGCGCTGTGCCGTAACCAGTTTGGAGACGTCATCGAAGGCCACCACATAGCCTTCAAGCCCGCCTTCCGCACTGCGCCGGGCCGCCATGCGTACCAAAAGAGTCTCCAGTTGTCCGCGCCGCGTCATCCGGATTTCAGCCTGTGCGTTGGCGCGGCCTTCCGTGCGCAATTGTTCAAGCAGGCCAGCGAATTCCGGAACGGCTTTGGCGAGCCTGCGGTGGTGATCATCCCCCTCCTCCATATCGAGCAGGCGCAAGGCTGAGCGGTTCATGAACTCAACCCGGCCTTTGGGATCAAGGCCAATCACCCCAGCCGTCACTGACGAAAGCACAGAATCAAATAGGCGGCGTCGCTCTTCTGTCTGGGCGCTGCTTTCCAGCAAAGCGTCTCGCTGTCCCTTGAGCTGGTGCGTCATCTGATTGAAAACACGGCCCAGCATGGCGATCTCATCATCGCCCTCGTCTTCCTGCACCCGCACGGTCAAATCACCGCTGCCGACCTGTTGCGCCGCGCCAGCCAGCCGCCCGATCGGACGGGCGAGCCGCTCCGCAAACCACAGACCCACCCAGATCGACGCGAGCAGCAGGATCACCGCAAAGGCCAGATAAAGCAGGCCAAACTGGAACAGAATACGCCCACGGTCATCTTCAAGTTGCTCGTAAAGCCCAACGGTTTCCTGCGTTTCATCCAGCAACTGCAGGATAGAGCCATCCACCACGCGACTGACATAGAGATAATGGTCGGGGAAACCCTCTAGCTGGACGAGGGCGCGGAACTCGTTATTGGCCCAGTCCTCGATCACCACGGGCGCGCCGGTTGCGGCGGCCTCCATGTCCTGTGGGCTGGGTTTCTCAAAATCGAACAGGTATGAGCGCTCGCCACGAAGGCGCAACTCACCTGCGCCGTTCACAATGAACGCCTCCCGTAGGCCGCGCTGTATCTGGGCTTGGCCCTGCGTCAGCAGTTGGCGTAGCTCTCCATCCTGAAGCAGGGGTTGCAGCTTGCGCGCCGCAGTCAGATAGCCAGCAAGGCCAAGGGCATCGTCAACAAGATCCTGACGCTGCTCTGTCTCATAGGCTTCCGCCGCCGCAAGAGAGGACCCCACCACGTTGCGCACACGGTCAGAAAACCATCCCTCGAGGCCAACATTGATCGTCAGGCCCGCAAAAACGGCCACCAGCACCGTTGGCAAAAGCGCAACGCCAACGAAGACACCCGTAAGCCGCAGGTGAAGCCGAGAGCCCGCAGATTGGGCGCGGCGGTCTGCAATCATGCGCGCCACCCGCGCTAGCACCAGCGCCGCCAAAACCAAAACGTAGACGAGATCGAGCAGCAAAACCAAGCGCAAGGTGATGGAGGCGCTGCGTTGGCCATAAGGCCCAAGCACAGCATAGGTGGCCCCGGCCAGAACCGGCCCAAGTATCACCACAGCGATCGTGACCCACGCTTGCGTTTTGCGCGCACCGGCAAAGCGCACGATCCTGTCTAAGCTGAAGCCGTCGCTCACTGGTGCTTTTGCAACACCCATTGTGCCCCGTGATATTGCGCCGCGTTTGCGGCAACCCACTACATAGCGCGGGTCATCATAGACACTGTCTCTGATTGGCCACGCCTGTGGCTTCTTTACATCAACTTGCGGCGGCGTGTCACGCGAATATCGAGATCGGTGATTTTCTTCCGCAACGTATTGCGGTTGATCCCAAGCAAATCAGCGCATTTCGCTTGGTTTCCACCAGTGGCATCGAGCGCGATCTCAATGAGAGGCATCTCAACCTCTTTCAAAATGCGTTGATACAGCCCCGGGGGCGGCAGAACACCACCATGCAGATCGAAATAGCGCCGCAGGTGCTTGCCCACGGAGGCCGACAGTTTCTCCCCATCCCCGCCGCCGACAAATGTTTCGATCTCTGGCTGATTACCCAAGACCTGCTCGACTTCGATCAAAGCGATTTCTTCTTCAGAGGAAGTCACCACCAACCGTCGGATCGTATTTTCAAGCTGGCGTACATTGCCGGGCCAGCTATAGGCGCGGATCAGATCCATCGCGGGTTCTGAGAATCGGCGCGGCTGGGCGCCATCTCGCTCCGCGCGCGCCAAAAAATGATCCGAGAGGAGCGGAATATCATCGACACGCTCACGCAGCGACGGAACGTTAATCGCCACCCCACCCAAACGGTAGAACAAGTCCTGCCGAAATTGACCCTCTTCCATGCGTTGCATCAAGTCGCCCTGTGATGTGGCCATCACGCGGGGGCTGTTCTCATTGAAACTGTCCAGCATGCGGACGATCTTGGCCTGCGCTTCGGCATCAAGATCACTGACCTCATCGAACAAAATCGATCCGCCACGGGCCTTTGACAGGATTTGGCTGGGCCCATCAACGCCTTCCAGATCAGAGGCCCCTGCCACAACAAAAGGCAAGGTCCGCCGGTCGGAAAAGTCGTGGATCGCGCGGGCAATCAAGCTTTTGCCTGTTCCGCTTTCGCCCGAAATCAGCACTGTCAGATCCGTGTTCATGACGCGGGCGACAAGACGATAGAGCGATTGCATCACCCCTGTACGCCCCACCAATGGCAGATCATCCGTGGCCCTGTCGCCATCTGGAGCGGCCGAAGGGGCCTTGGCTGGGACGCGGCGCTTTTGGTCGAGCGCCCGCGCAGCGCGCTTCATCAAATCAGGCAGATCGAAAGGTTTCGGCAGATAATCGTACGCGTCCGCCTCCGCGGCTTGAATCGCCGTCATGATCGTGTTCTGGGCCGAGATGACGATGACGGGCAGTCCGGGCCGCTGCTGGCCAATTTTTGGCAGATTTTCCAATCCGTTACCATCGGGCATCACCACGTCAGAAATGACAAGGTCGCCTTTGCCTTCTTCCACCCACCGCATCAGCGTCAACAGGCTGGATGTGGCGTGAACCTTGCACCCGGCCCGCGTCAGGGCCTGGGTCAGAACAGTTCTGATCGTGCGATCATCATCAGCGACAAGGACGGTGCCATCCATCAGTCTTCTCCCTCTTCATCCAAAGACGCATTGGCGGGTGCTGCAGGCAGCGAAAGGCGAAATGTTGTGCGCCCCGGGCTGCTGTCCACGCTGATCCACCCGCCGTGGTCAGCTATGATTTTCGAGACCAGCGCCAGACCAAGGCCCGTGCCGTTCTCCTTGCCCGATACAAAGGGCTCAAAAATATCTTCTGCGATCTCGTCCGGCAGACCAGGTCCGTTGTCCGTGATCTCCACCTGCAGGGGCAGGCGCGCTGTTTCCCCGCCCTTCCGCCGCACACGAAGCGATGGATCGTAAAAGGTGCGAAGCCTAATAATCCCATTAATATCAAGAACTTCCGCTGCGTTTTTAATCAGATTGAGGAACACTTGCAGAATTTGATCACCGTCAACGAAAGTTGCTGGCAACGACGGATCATAGTTTTCAGTAAACGTAACATGGGCCGCGTAGCTGATCCGCGCGGAGCGGCAAGCGCGATCCAAAAGATCATGCAGATTGACAGGTTTGCAAACCGGCGGACGCAGATTGCCAAACTGCTCCACCTGCTCAAGCAGTTGCACGATCCTTCGGCTCTCAGCCACGATAAGGTCAGTCAACTCAAGGTCTTCTGGCGGCAAGTTCATGGAAAGCAGCTGTGCAGCACCCGTTATGCCCGCCAGAGGATTTTTGATTTCATGGGCGAGCATCTCGGACATGCCAATCGCCGATTTCGCGGCCGTCTCTGACTGCTGTGCGCGCGCAAGACGCCCTGCAATCTGATGCGGGGTGATCAAGAAGAGCACCGCCTCTTCATCCGTGTGCACCGGAGCAATCTGCACGGTGCAGATTTGGGACGGCCTGTCTCCGGTACCGACCTCAACGTCATTGAGAAAGAGCGGGGATCGATCCCGGCGGATGCGGGAAAATGCTTCCTCGAGCGGCGCGTTTATCATCAGCCGATCCCAAACAGGCTGGCCAATCAACTGTCGCTGGGTTGCGTTCATAAAGGCCTCGGCAGCCGAGTTCAGCTCCACGATCCGGTTTTGGCCATCCACAAGGATCAAGGGAGCCGGCAATGCCGCAATCAAGGAGTATGCGTCAACGCTCATGCCGCCACCTCGCGCGGGGCTGAGGGTGCAGCCCCCAGCGCGGCTTCCAGCGCATTCAGCACGGCCTTTGGCTGCGTTTCCGTCAACACCGCGCGCCGCAGTGTTTTGTCATGGATGTCGGCGGTATCGAGATACCAGCCCAAGTGTTTGCGTGCGACGCGAATGCCGAGATCAGCTCCGTAAAAGGCGAGCATGTCTTCGTAATGTTCGCAGGCCAACGCAGCAAGGCCCGTGCGATCCGGCAGGTCGGGCGCGGGTGCGCCGTACAGCACATGGGCAATTTCGGCCAAAACCCATGGCTTGCCCTGTGCACCACGCCCAATCATGACGCCATCGGCCCCTGATTGCTCCAGCGCGATCCGGGCTGTTTCTGAGTTCTTTATGTCTCCGTTCACGATGACCGGGATATCCACCGCGGATTTCACTGCCGCCACTGCCGCCCAGTTGGCCTGCCCTTTGTAGAATTGGCAGCGCGTGCGGCCATGGATCACGATCCGCTGGATGCCTTCTTCGGCTGCTGATTTGGCAAGGCTGGGGGCGGAGATCGAGTCGTCATCCCAACCGAGGCGCGTCTTGAGTGTTACGGGGATATCTACAGCGCCAATCACGGCCGCGATCAGGCGCATCGCCAGATCCGGCTCCCGCATCAAGGCCGCACCAGACAAGCCCGAGGTCACCTTTTTGGCGGGGCATCCCATGTTAATGTCGATCTGGGCAGCGCCTTGGTCGGCGACGACGCGCGCGGCTTCGGCCATCCAATAGGGGTCGCGCCCGGCCAGTTGCACTGCGGTGCGTTGACGATCGAGGCCAAGCTCTGCCCGATCACGCACAGAGGCCTTTGCTTGCACCATTTCCTGGCTGGCCACCATTTCAGACACCACCAAGCCAGCCCCGAAGCGCATCACGAGATCGCGAAACGGCCGATCCGTAATGCCCGCCATTGGAGCCAAAAGCACCGGTGGGTTTGGCAGAAAATGTGCCGATGAAAATGTCAAATGCCTAATCCTTGTGCACCTGATTGCCTTATCGGGATTTGATCGGGCCCTGCCAAGCTTCAGAGAGCCAAGAGCGCGGATCAAACAATCATTTGCACAATAAATAAGCAACTATGCCCCTTTTGGGAAGGGCATTGCCCTGCAATGCTGCAAAGCCTACACGGTGTTCTATGGAAGATCGGACAAATTCCCCCATGAAACCAAGTGAGATGCGCGTCGCAGCCCTGATCGTCGCCGCCGGTCGTGGAACACGGGCCGGAGGGGCGATCCCCAAGCAATATCAGTCTCTTGGTGGCCTGCCTGTGCTGCAACGCACCCTTGCCGCATTCGCCGGGCATCCGCGGGTCAGCACGGTTGCCGTTGTGCTGAATCCAGAGGATGAAGAACTCTACGCCCCGCTTTTGCCAGAAGACGCGCGCGTCGCTGTTGGCGGAAAGACGCGGGACAGTTCTGTTGCCAATGGCGTGCGCGCCCTGCCTGCCCAGACAACCCATGTGCTGATCCATGATGGCGCCCGACCGCTTGTCAGTGCAGATCTGATCACCCGCGTGATTGAGGCATTGCAATCAGGGCCTGCTGCCGCACCAGCGCTGCCAGTGACAGACGCGCTCTGGCGGGCGGAGGGCGCACAGGTTCTCGCGTCGCATCCCCGCGACGGTCTTTGGCGCGCCCAGACGCCGCAAGGATTTGATCTGGCCGCGATCCGCGATGCCCATGCCGCCCATCCCGGCGGCGCGGCGGATGATGTGGAGGTAGCGCGTGCTGCAGGCTTGCCTGTCACCCTCGTTCCGGGTGAAGAAACAAACCTTAAGATCACCCACGCAGAGGATTTCGCGCGGGCAGAGATGTTCCTGAAAGGGGGCCAGATGAGCTTGGATATCCGGACCGGCATTGGCTATGACGTGCATGCCTTTGAACTCGGCGACAGTGTGATCCTGTGCGGGGTGGAAATTCCCTTTGAAAAGACGCTGAAGGGCCATTCTGATGCCGATGTGGGAATGCACGCAATCACGGATGCGATTTACGGGGCAATGGCAGAGGGTGATATCGGCCGTCATTTCCCCCCCAGCGACCCAAAGTGGAAAGGCGCAGCAAGCCACATTTTCCTGCGCCACGCCGCCGAGCTGGCGCGCAGCCGGGGCTTTGCCATTACCAATATTGATTGCACCTTGATTTGCGAGCGCCCCAAGATCGGACCCCATGCGACTGCCATGCAAACGGCTCTCGCAGAGATCATGGGGATGGCCGCGGACAGGGTGAGCGTCAAAGCCACCACATCAGAGCAACTGGGCTTTACCGGGCGCGAAGAAGGGATTGCCGCCATGGCCAGCGCAACGCTGGTGGCACAATGATCCGCGCCATCAACACAGTGGGCTTTGTGGGGCTGATCCGGCCTGCCCCGGGCACCTGGGGATCACTGGCGGCGCTGCCTCTGGCATGGGGTGTGCATGCTTTGGGTGGCTTCACTCTGTTTGCGCTGGCAACGGTTGCCGTCACGGCGCTTGGCCTTTGGTCAATCGGGCAGGCGTTGGGCACCGGCCACGAAGACCCGCCAGAGATCGTCATCGATGAGGTTGCAGGCCAATGGATTGCCCTTTGGCCCGTGTCCCTCGGAGCGTCCATGACGGGCTCTGCATTCTGGGATCTGTATCCCGGTGTTATCGCAGCTTTCCTCTTTTTCCGGCTGTTTGACATTACAAAGCCCGGGCCTGTTGGCTGGGCAGATCGCAAAGGGGGCGCGTTCGGCGTCATGGCAGATGACGTGATTGCAGGCGTGTTTGCGGCTGTGGCCGTGGCGGTGTTGGCCGTTTTGGGCCATGCCGTGCTTTTGGGATGAGTGCGCATGAGGTAAATGCCGCAGCGCAGGCACAAGCCCTGCGCATCGCGCTTGCAGAAAGCAGCGCGGGCGGTTTGATCTCTGCGGCCCTGTTGTCTGTGCCTGGGGCCTCCGCGAGCTTTGATCGCGGGGTAATTGCCTATTCCAACAGCGCTAAGGAAATGATGCTGGGCGTGACACGCACCGCTTTGGCGGAACACGGGGCTGTATCAGAAGTGGTCGCGCAGGAGATGGCCGAGGGCATGTTGCGCCGCTCGGAGGCGGATATTGCCCTGGCCGAGACCGGGATCATCGGCCCCAGCGGCTCTGATTACAAACCCATCGGGCGCGTGTGCTTTGCCCTTGCCCGCGTGGGTGAGGACACAGTGACGGCCACGATGGATTTCGGAAATGCAGGCCGCGAACAGGTACGTGACATGATCCGCGATCATGCGCTGTGGATGCTGGCAGAGGCGCTCAAGGCAAGCGCCTGAGGCTGTGCTCAGGCGTAAAGCTCAGCCGCGCGGCGCTCAAAGGCCCGGACGATCCGCTGCATCGCCTCGTTGAAGACAAGCCCAACCGCGCCCTGCAAAAAAGCATTCTTCATTTCGAAGTCCACGTCGAACGCAATTTCGCACCCCTCCGCATCGGGGCGAAATTGCCATGTGCTTTGCATGTAGCTGAACGGGCCATCCAGATACTCAGTGTCGATGCGCGACTGATCATTCCAGAGCGTGACGCGGCTTCCGAACCGTTCGCGAAACACCTTGAACGAGATCACAAGATCAGCCTCCATCACCTCAGTGGTCTCCGATGGGGTGCGGCTGCGCACCCGGGCCGCGGAACACCATGGCAGAAACTTTGGATAGGCCGGCACATCAGCAACGAGTTGAAACATCTGTTCAGGGCTATATGGCAGCTTGCGTGTTTCCGAATGCGTTGGCATGACCGTCTCTCTCTGGCCTTCGTTCTGTCGGCGTGGGAATATCAGTCCGGACGCCGAGGACAAGGCGACGATCAGCAGCAGGAATGGGTGCGCAGATGAAGAATGACCGACCAGGCTACGAGATCGATGAAATGATCAGTGCCAAAGCCATCGCTGCGCGGGTCGAGAGCCTCGCGCGCGAAGTAGAGGACGTATTCAGCGATACATCCAAACTGGTGGTGGTGGGATTGCTGCGCGGATCCTTTGTGTTCATCGCCGATCTCGTGCGGGAAATCCGGCTGCCTGTCGAAGTGGATTTCCTAGAGGCGTCGTCTTATGGCGATTCCATGGAAAGTTCACGAGAAGTGCGCATTCTCAAAGACTTGCGCGGAAAGATCGAGGGGCGCGACGTGCTGTTGGTCGAGGATATTGTCGATACGGGCCACACGTTGGATCATGTCACCCGGTTTCTCACACAGCGCCAACCGGCGCGGCTAAAGACGGTCGCCCTGCTCGACAAACCGTCCCGTCGAGAGGCTGATTTCACCGCCGATTATATCGGGTTTGAGATCCCCGATGAGTTCGTCGTGGGCTATGGAATCGACTACGCCCAACGCAATCGTAACCTGCCTTTCATCGGCAAGGTGCGCATGGCTTGATCGGACAGCGCTTGTCATAGGCAGAAGCCCTCACGAAACCGTGATTGAAGGGTGCGACATTTTGGCATAACTACACTCCTGTAAGGATCAGGAGGAACCCATGTCTTGCAAAGTAGGAATGGCCGCAGCAGGTCTTCTATTTGCCACGGCCGTCATCGCTGGCAGCCACACCACAGGCAATCCGATCGTCGATGAACGCAACATGGTCATGAAAACCATGGGCAAGAATCTCGGCATTCTCGGCGCGATGGCCAAAGGTGAAGTGGATTATGATGCATCCGCGGCGCAAGCGGCAGCGGATGCGCTTCTTGCAGCTGCTGAAACAGACCCTGCAAAGTTGTGGGTGGCTGGAACTGGCAGGGCCGAAGTGCCCGGCTCCCGCGCCAAGGCCGAAATATTTGCCGATACGGAAACCGTGCAGAAAATTTCCATGGATCTGGTGGCCGCATCCATGGCTATGCAAGAGGCGGCAGGAACGGGCCTTGACGCTGTGCGTGCCAATATTGGTGGGATCGGCCGCAACTGCGGCGCCTGCCACAAGGCATACCGCCTGCCCAAGGAGTAACGGCGGTGCGTGTTCTGCGCTGGGGTGCCGTCGTGGCCCTGTGTAGTGCCGGGGCGTTTTGGGCGCTCACGCGCCCCGCGCCCCTGCCAAACACGGCATTTGCACCGGGCAATCCAGAAATTGGCGCAGAGATCTTTGTCGCCGGGGGCTGTTCTTCCTGTCATGCAGAGAAGGGCTCTGAAGGGGATGACAAACTTGTTTTGTCGGGGGGGCGTGGCTTTGAAACGCCCTTCGGCACCTTCTATGCGCCCAATATCTCGCCCTCTCAGGTCGGTATCGGCGGATGGAGCGACGCAGAATTTATCCGCGCCATGCAGGCTGGTGTGTCACCGGACGGAAAGCATTACTATCCGGCATTCCCCTATGTGGCCTACGCCAACGCGGATGCCCAGGATATGGTCCATCTCAAGGCCTATATCGACACCCTGCCCGCCAGCGATGCGATCAACCAAGAGCACGAACTGGCCTTGCCCTTCAGGCTGCGTCGCGGGCTGGGCCTATGGAAACGGCTCTACGCGAACAAGGGCTGGGTCATGGAGCCTGTCGAAGACCCTCAGTTGATCCTAGGGAGAATGCTTGTGGAGGGCCTTGCCCATTGTGGCGAATGCCACACCAAGCGGGATGGCTTTGGCGGGCTCAAGCGCGATGCGTGGCTGACAGGAGCACCCAATCCGAGCGGTGCGGGGCGCATTCCGGGAATCACCCCAAGCCAATTGGCATGGTCTGAGGAAGATATTGCCTATTATCTTGAGACTGGTTTCACCCCGGATTTTGACACGGCCGGGGGGTCAATGGCGGAGGTGGTCGAAAATACGGCCCTGCTCTCTGCCGAGGACCGGGCGGCCATTGCCGCATATCTCAAAGCGGTTCAATAAGCGCGACGACAGATCAACGATCTGAATAACGGCCCTTCAAGCCCACTGTTCAGAAGCCCCCGACCGACATGTTTTGGAACATGCCCCAGAGCGAGGTGACAAAAATACTTACCACACCCACCCCCTGCACCATCACGCGATGCCGCGCCAAGGTCTTGTAGAGCCCTGCGCCATCCGCCTCCCGGATCCGCCGTGCCGTGCGGACAGACAAGCTGAAAACGATACTCATGGGAAAGGCGAGCAAAAACAGCGCTTGCGCAAATTCCATGCCGTAGCCAAACCCTGTGAACGCCATCACACTCAGCAGGAACGTGGCGATCCCAGCGAGCCATGCTCCGGATACATCCACGATATTCAGCAATCGGTTCACGTTGATCCGCACGAGGTCATAAAGATCATCCTGTGCAGCCCCGCCCGTTCGCCGGGCGCGCTGGACAAGATCATAGGGAACCCCAAGAATCCAGTGACTTGCCCCAGACCACATTACGGCCAGGAAAATCCAATACCACATGTTCGAGAAAGACCGCGTATCGATCAATTCGAATACTTTGTCGTACCAGTCGGTCACTCAATTCGCCCTGTTTGATATTCTGCTGCGCCTGCCGCGCGACCATAGGACCGGTCTTTGCCGAATGTAAGCGCTGCGCGCAATTGTCTTGAGTGCTGTGTCAGGACATGTCACTTCGATGTGACACGAAGTCTGTCCAAGGTAAGCCCATGCGCCCGACCCAAGCCCCCTTCCCCGCCACGCGCCTGCGCAGGCTGCGCAGGTCTGATGCTCTGCGCCGCCTGACCCGCCAGACATCTCTTTCCGTAGATGATTTGATCTGGCCCGTTTTCGTGCGGGACGGAGAAGGGGTAGAAGAGCCCGTCTCTTCGATGCCGGGCGTCCTGCGCCGCTCTGTAGATTTGATCGGCGCGGCCGCGCGCGAGGCCCAGGCGATGGGCATCCCGGCCATCTGCATTTTTCCCTACACAGACCCCGCCCTGAAAACAGAGCTCTGCGAAGAAGCCTGGAACCCAGACAACCTTGCCAACCGTGCCATTCGGGCCATAAAGGCAGCCGCGCCCGATATCGCTGTAATGACGGATATCGCGCTTGATCCCTATAACGCGCTTGGCCATGACGGGATCGTGCGCGACGGGATTATCGTAAATGATGAAACGGTCGATGCGCTGGTGAAGATGGCGTTGGCACAAGCGGAGGCCGGGGCCGACCTTCTGGGCCCATCCGATATGATGGATGGTCGGATTGCAGCAATGCGGGCCGCGCTGGAGACCGCCGGCCATACGGATGTTTCAATCCTGAGCTATGCAGCGAAATACGCCTCCGCCTTCTATGGCCCGTTCCGCGATGCGGTGGGTGCATCCGGGGCCCTAAAAGGCGACAAGAAAACCTATCAGATGGATCCGGGCAATTCAGACGAGGCTCTGCGCCTGATCGAACGCGATCTGCGCGAAGGGGCGGATATGGTGATGGTCAAGCCGGGCCTTGCCTATCTCGACATCTGCCGGCGGGTGAAAGACACGTTCGGCGCGCCGACCTATGCCTATCAGGTGTCCGGCGAGTACGCGATGATCGAGGCCGCCGCGCAAAATGGCTGGATAGACGGTGAGAAGGTGATGCTGGAAAGCCTGATGGCGTTCAAGCGGGCTGGCTGCGATGGCATCCTGACCTATTTCGCACCGCGCGTCGCCCAACTGTTGCAGGGCTGACGGGCTACAAGTCGACCCACGTTTTATCGGCGATTTGTCACCGATGCGCGGTAACAGTTCCGCAAGATAGGGTGACATACACATCAATACCCCCTAGGTTTGGGACTGAGCACACATGCCCAGAGAGCATGACCATTCGGGCCGCGCAAAGGCGGCAGACAGGCAAGGATCAGAGTAATGGATCGTCACTCCTTCACGCGGCGCGGCTTTATGATTGCAGGCGGAGCCGCCGCAACATCGGCGCTGGCCGCCTGTAACAACGGCATAAACTCTTCAGGGGGCGCGGTGATCGATCAAAGGGTCGATGCAACCGAAAACTTCCTATTCAACACCTACCCCCAAACCCGGGACCTCGCCGCAAAGGCAGCGGGCATCCTGTACATGCCACTCATCACGAAAGCGGGCTTTGGCGTTGGCGGCAGCTATGGCCGGGGCGCGTTGCGGATCAATGGCTCGACCGTGGATTATTATTCCGCTGCCACAGCAACTTTCGGCGTGCAGTTCGGGGTCCAGCAATACGCGCATGCGCTGTTTTTCATGACCGAACCCGCGCTGCGTTCTTTCCGCACCTCCGCAGGCTGGACCCTTGGCGCAGACGCCGAGTACGCCGTGAAGGATTTTGGCGGGAATCTGTCGGCAGATATCATGACAGCCACGAGCCCGGTGATCGCGCTTGTCTTTGGGCAAGCCGGGCTGATCATCGGAGCCACATTGGCGGGCACCAAATACACGCGTATCATCCCGTGATATCAATTGGTTGGGCTTTTAAAAGCCCGCCACACCATTCGTTACATCGTGGCCGTAAAGCCAGTTGAAGCGACGGGTGAGCAGATCTGGGGCATAGCGGTCCATTCCACGAAGGACTGTGTGCGCCACATGGCGCGCGGGGCCCCGCAGATGATAGTTTTGGGCATTGCGGGTGGCGGCCTTTACCACTTTGACCGCCCGCTCACGTCGCCTTGCTTGATACAGAGCCATGCCCTCGACGAGATCAACCCGTTCACCCAGACTGGCGGCAAGCGTCCATGCATCCTCAAGAGCAAGGTTCGCCCCTTGCGCGAGGAAGGGCAATGTTGGGTGGGCCGCATCCCCGACCAACACCAATTCCTCGTCATGCCACTGGGGGGCGACCGGATGATTGAACAGCCCCCAAGCCATCACCCGCTCGACTCGCGACAGCCAATCAGACACTGGCGGCCCAAACTCTGAAAAAGCCCGTTTCAGGCGCGTTCTATCGCCTTCGTGGTGCCAGCTTTCCGCAACCCATGCGGCCTGTTCCTCAACGGCGACGATATTGAGTATCTTGCGGTCGCGCAGCGGGTAGCTCACGACGTGGCGCCCCGGCCCCATGAAAATCTGCGGGCCTTCCGGCAGCGTATCTGCCTCCCCTGCGCGCAAGGGAATCAGTGCGCGCCACGCGACTTGGCCGGAAAACGGCGGCGCGTCGTCCCGGTGCAAGGCGGCCCTACAGCGCGAACGCCCACCATCCGCGCCAATTACCAGGGGGCTAGTGATCGTTCTGCCATCCACAAAACGCAGGCCCACCCCGTCCGCAGACCGGATGATTGCATCCAGCCGTGATCCAAGGTGGATCTCGACACCCGCCAAGAGCGCCGCCTTGCGCAACATGTGGATCAGATCCGCGCGATGGGTCATCAGGAAGGGGCCCAACCCATCGAGCGCCAGACGCGCAACACGCCCGCCACCGTGATCATTGAGCGTCACTGATTTTGCGCACACGCTGCTGGCTTGCACCTCGTCCAAAATATCGAGGGCGGCCAAAACGCGCGATCCATTGGGCGAGATCTGAATGCCGGCCCCGATCTCAGAAATCTGCTCGGCCTGTTCATACACCTCTACCACGACACCACGCCGAGCAAGAGCGAGCGCCGTTGCGAGGCCGGCGATCCCGCCCCCGACAATGCTCATCCGTTGTCCCAGCAAACTCGACATTCAGGTTCCTAGTGATCGCTGTGACCGGAGCCGATACAGCCAACGCTTTCAACGAAATTGGTGCAGCTGCCTTCGGAGGCAAAGAAAAACCGCCGGGTGAAGCCCCCGGCGGCTTTTAGCTCGGTGTTCAAAACCGCACTGGGCGATCTCAATCGTCGCGGTGGACCTTTTCGCGCCGCTCGTGCCGTTCCTGTGCCTCAAGGCTCAGAGTGGCAATCGGGCGGGCATCAAGCCGCTTGAGGGAGATCGGCTCGCCGGTCGCTTCACAGTACCCGTATTCCCCCTCATCGATCCGGCGCAGAGCAGAATCAATTTTGGCGACCAGCTTGCGCTGGCGGTCCCGTGTCCGAAGCTCAAGCGCCCGGTCTGTTTCTTCGCTGGCGCGATCCGCAATGTCGGGAATGCTGCGGGTTTGGTCCTGCAGGCCCTCAATTGTATCGCGGCTTTCCGCCAAAATGTCGTTTTTCCATGTCAGCAGCTTCCGGCGGAAGTATTCAAGCTGCTTGTCGTTCATGAAGGGTTCGTCTTCGGCCGGGCGATAATCGTCCGGCAGGAAGTGCTCTTGTTTCATTGGTGACCCTTTTTGCTGCCCCGGGAACAGCCTGTCGGTGGTTTCGACCATGCGTCCCCCTGATAACTACGTGGCCCGAATACTCTACCCATAAGCGGATGTCACGCCTTTAACCTTCCTTCGGCTCCGGTTAATCATGAAAAGCACGCGCATTAACCATCTTTGCCAAGACTCAGGAAAACCGAATGAAATTTTCATCAACGGATGGCTACATCGCCAGTGACGATCTTGCGATGGCCGTGAACGCCGCCATGACACTGGAAAGACCCCTTCTCGTTAAGGGAGAACCCGGGACTGGTAAAACAGAACTGGCGCGACAAGTCGCCGAGTCAATGGGCATGGAGCTGATCGAGTGGCACATCAAATCCACCACGAAGGCCGCACAAGGCCTTTATGAATACGACGCCGTCAGCCGTCTGCGCGACAGCCAGTTGGGCGATGAGCGGGTCCATGACATTGCCAATTACATCAAACGCGGAAAGCTCTGGGAGGCGTTTGAAGCCGAAAAACGCGTTGTTTTGTTGATCGATGAGGTCGACAAAGCCGACATCGAATTCCCAAACGACTTGCTTCAGGAACTCGACCGCATGGAATTCCATGTTTACGAGACCGGCCAAACCGTACGGGCTGAGAAGCGGCCCGTTGTCATCATAACGTCGAACAATGAAAAGGAACTGCCCGATGCGTTCCTGCGGCGTTGCTTCTTCCACTACATCCGCTTCCCAGAGCCGGACGTGATGAAGCAGATCGTGGCGGTACATTTCCCCGATATAAAGTCCGCCTTGCTCACCGAAGCGTTGACCCGATTCTATGATATTCGCGAACAGACGGGGCTGAAGAAAAAACCATCGACCTCGGAAGTGCTGGATTGGCTCAAACTTTTGCTGGCCGAGGATCTGACAGCCGAAGACCTCAAGAAGGACGGGGCCAATGCGCTGCCGCGGCTGCATGGAGCGCTGTTGAAAAACGAGCAGGATGTGCATCTGTTCGAACGGCTTGCTTTCATGGCACGCGGTCGGCGCTAGCAACGCGCAGCACCCTTCCCCTTGCACCATGCTTCCGGTAGGTGCAGCAGCAGCCGCGATCTCGACGAAAGGGACTGGCAGATGACAGACAGCATTCTGGCCAGATGTGAACAGCAGGGCCTCAGGATGACCGGCCCACGCCGCATCATCGCCGAGGTGCTGGATGCCGCCGAGGATCATCCAGATGTTGAAGAGCTTCACCGCCGTGCAACAGCACACGACCCGGGCATTGCCCTCGCCACTGTCTATCGCACAGTGAAACTGTTCGAGGAGCAGGGCATTCTTGAACGGCGCGAATTCGGCGATGGCCGCGCCCGCTGGGAAGATGCCGAACGGGCGCACCATGATCATCTGATCAACCTGGATACAGGCGAGGTGATCGAGTTTGTCGACCCCGAGATCGAAGCCTTACAGGAAAAGATTGCGCGCAAACTTGGCTACAAACTGGCAGGCCACAAGCTGGAGCTTTACGGCGTTCCACTGCGTGCAAAAGACCAGGGAAAATGAAGCAGGCCCGCGCCTTGTCAGGAGGTTTCCGTGACGCTCAGTGACAACGCGCGCGGCGGACTGCTCATGACATTTTCAATGGCGGTCTTTGCCATTGCGGATGCCTGCATAAAGGCGTCGTCTTCCTATATTGATCAGGGTCTTATCCTTTTGTGCCTCGGCTTGGGGTCGACCGTGATTTTTGCGGCATTGGCCGTCGGGCGGGGCGTGCCAATCTTTAGCCGCACGCTGCTTGCCTGGCCCGTGATTGGGCGCTGTGGCATCGAGATCGTTGCGACCGGGGCCATCGTCATGGCAGTCAGCCGCGCAGATCTTTCCACCGTGTCCGCAATCCAGCAGACAGCCCCCCTGATCGTCGTAGGCGGCGCGGCCATCTTCTTTCATGAAACCATCGGGTGGCGCCGGATCACCGCGTTGGTTTTAGGCATGACAGGGATGCTTCTGATCTTGCGGCCCAGCACAGATGCATTTGATCCCAACCTTCTCTTCGCTGTGGTTGCCGCACTGGGGTTTGGGGCGCGCGATTTGCTGACACGAGCCGTTCCCGACACGGTGAATTCTCTGCAATTGTCGCTTTGGGGCAGTATCAGCCTGATGCCTGCGGGTGCGATTTTGATGCTTTTGGGAACGCAAGGGATGGCTTGGGATCACCGCGCCACCCTGCCCATGCTGCTGGCAATCCTCAGCGGCACCCTTGCCTATTACGCCATCACAGCCGTGATGCGCATCGGCGAGATTTCTGCCGTCGCCCCCCTGCGGTATACACGGCTGGTGTTTGCAGCGGCTCTGGGCATCCTCATATTCGGAGAACGCCCCGATTTCCTGACCTGCCTTGGGGCAGCGCTTGTTGTCGGCTCTGGCATTTACGCGCTGTTTCGCAGCCGTCCATAAGCAGCACAGCCCGCGTAGACCGATCAATGCAGGGTCAGTTCCTCTGTTACATTGCGCCACTGCCCAGGCCCGATCATCTTGCGGTGCGTGAAGCGCACAGAATGCAGGGGGCCTTCGATTTCGGCCTGCCAAAACGCGATAAACTTGAACAGACGCGGATGATCCGGGGCCAGATCGTACTCTTGCCATATGAAACTGTTGAGCACGTTCTGGTAGTCGGGCATCCGGTAAAAAGGCTCCGCAGTGGTTAAGCCATACCCTTTCAGCATCAGTTCGGTTTCGCGTGCTTGCATCTGTCGCCTCCCTGTCATGATAGGCCCTGCAAAGGGCGTGATCCCGCGCCCGATCGAGAGCCCGGGTCCCCATTCTGCGCGACTGAAATTAGTTTTCAATAAAAACAATATGTTATCACAAAGGAAGGGCGGCTGCCAATGTCGCCCGGTCTCCGGCATTGCACCTGATCTGGCGTCTATTGTAGAATAAGATAACAACATCTTGCGTATGCATGAAGAATAGGCAGTGACATGACGGACACTCCGGACGACCCCCAGGTTCCTGAAGAAAACCAAGGGGATAGCGGATATTTTGGCCCGACGATTTCTATCGCGGACGAGATGAAGACTTCTTATCTCGATTACGCGATGAGCGTGATCGTGTCGCGCGCGATCCCAGACCTGCGTGACGGGCTGAAACCGGTGCACCGCCGCATTCTGTTTGCAATGCATGAAACCGGCAACACACATGAGAAAGCCTACCGCAAATCCGCCCGCCCGGTGGGCGATGTGATGGGCCAGTATCACCCCCATGGTGACGGCGCGATCTACGATGCGCTGGTGCGGATGGCGCAGGATTTTTCCATGTCGCTGCCCCTGCTGGACGGCCAAGGCAATTTCGGCTCCATGGACGGGGATAATCCGGCCGCTATGCGCTACACCGAGGTGCGCATGGACAAACCGGCGGCCTTCCTCCTAGCCGATATCGAGAAAGACACGGTCAACTTCCAAGACAATTACGACGGCAAGCAGCAGGAGCCCACAGTGCTCCCCGCGCGCTTTCCCAACATGCTCGTCAATGGAGCGGGCGGCATCGCGGTCGGCATGGCGACGAATATTCCGCCCCATAACTTGGGCGAAGTTATCGATGCCACCTTGGCCCTGATCGAGGACCCGGACCTCGATAGCGCACAGCTGATGGACTACATCCCTGCCCCCGATTTTCCCACCGGGGGTGTGATCCTTGGCCGCTCTGGCGCGCGCAAAGCGTATCTTGAAGGGCGCGGCAGTGTCGTGATCCGTGCCAAGACACGCGTCGAGGAAATTCGCAAGGATCGCTATGCCATTGTGCTCGATGAGATCCCCTATCAGGTGAACAAAGCCTCGATGATCGAGCGGATCGCAGAAATGGTGCGCGACAAGAAGATCGAGGGCATTTCCGGGGTTGCCGACGAATCTGACCGCGTGGGCGTGCGCGTTGTCATTGAGCTCAAGCGGGATGCAACGCCCGAAGTGGTGCTCAACCAGCTTTATCGCTTCACCCCGATGCAGACCTCTTTTGGCTGCAACATGCTGGCCCTGAATGGCGGACGGCCCGAGCAATTGACCCTGCGCGCGTTCCTGACCGCCTTCCTCGATTTCCGGGAAGAGGTGGTTGCCCGGCGCACGGCCTTTGAATTGCGCAAGGCCCGTGAACGCAGCCATATTCTGTGTGGTCTTGCTGTCGCGGTCTCCAATGTTGACGAGGTGGTTGCCACCATCCGCGCCTCGGCGGATGCGCCCGAAGCCCGTCGCAAGCTGATGGAGCGGCGCTGGCCTGCCCATGACATCGCGCCCTACATTCAACTGATCGACGATCCGACCCATACGATGAACGACGACGGCACCTATAACCTGTCCGAGGCACAGGCGCGGGCCATTCTTGAACTGCGCCTGCAACGCCTGACGCAACTGGGTGTCAAGGAAGTCACGGACGAGCTGGAAGAACTGGCAAAGAAAATCCGGGATTATCTCGACATTCTCCGGTCCCGGGAGCGAATCCTTTCGATCATTTCCGACGAATTGAAGGAAGTGCGGGAAAATCACGCCGTACCACGCCGCACCGAGATCGTGGAATGGTCCGGCGACATGGACGACGAAGACCTGATCGAGCGGGAAGACATGGTCGTGACGGTTACCGCCGGTGGCTATATCAAGCGCACCCCCTTGGCCGATTACCGGGCCCAAAGACGGGGCGGTAAAGGTGTGTCTGGCATGGCCACGAAAGAAGATGACGTGATCACCACGTTGTTTGTCGCCAATACCCACACGCCACTGCTGTTCTTTACGACAACCGGGATGGTCTACAAGCTCAAGACATGGCGTTTGCCTGCTGGCGGGCGCACTGCGCGCGGCAAGGCTATGGTCAACGTTCTGCCCATAGAAACCGGCACATCCATTGCGGCCATCATGCCCGTGGACCGGGACGAAGAAGAATGGGGCGATCTGCAGATCATCTTCGCCACCTCGGCTGGGGATGTCAGACGCAACCGACTGTCGGATTTCACGAATGTGATGCGCAACGGCAAGATCGCGATGGATCTGCCCGAAGGTGTCAGCCTGGTAAACGCGCGCATTGCCTCTGAAGAGGATGACGTGATGCTGGTCACCGCGCTGGGCCGCGCGATCCGCTTCCGCACCACAGAAGTGCGGGTGTTTGCAGGCCGAAAATCCACCGGTGTGCGGGGCATCAAGCTGGCCGATGGGGATCGGGTCGTGTCCATGTCGGTGATCCGCCATTTTGAGGCGGGTTCCGATGAACGTGCGCTTTACCTCAAGCAGCGCCGCCTGATGGCCGGTGCCCCCGAAGAAGAGGGCGAGGCCGATGAGGCAGCAGATGTCAGCAGTGGGCAGTTGTCTCCAGAGCGCTATGCCGAAATGTCCGCCCATGAAGACCTGATCCTGACGATCACCGAGGCGGGCATGGGCAAGCTCAGCTCTTCCCATGATTACCCGGTGCGTGGACGGGGCGGACAAGGTGTTGCTGCAATGGATCGCGCCATGCGGGGCGGGCCATTGGTGACATCCTTCCCGGTAGAGACCGACGACCAGATCATGCTTGTCACCTCGGCTGGGCAATCCATCCGGACCCCGGTGGATGATATTTCCTTCCGCTCGCGCGCCGCAGGAGGTGTACGCGTCTTCCGGATGGCAGATGACGAACGTGTGGTCTCGGTGGCCTACATTGCCGAACAGGCAGATGACGGGGATGACACATCCGAGACGCAGGACGGGCCACCGCCCGCAGATGACGCCGACAGCTAATCTGTCTTGCACATGGCAAACGCATAAAACCCCCGTTTCGACGGGGGTTTTTCATGGTCCGCATTGCGCATCTAAAGTCCGCCCTGAAAATCTCTGAAGCAAGCGCAATAAATCATTATAAAGTAACGATTAAATTTTGGTATTTTGCCATAGAAATCCGCTGCATTCCGACCCCTCGCCGCCACATTTGCACCGCCTTTTAGCAAGCTATGCCACAATGCATTCGTGGCGCGAACGGGACGATAAATGAGGTGAATATCATGGTTTGGCAGAATTTGTCGGAACAGCGCGTTTCGGGGTCTTTGTCTGACAGGGTTCTGCGCTACGGCGCAGCGGTTTGTGTTTTGCTAATGGCAGTGGGGCTGACACCGCTTGCGCCCAGTCTGCCTTCATTGGGGGCACCAACCCCTGACTTAGTGGTTCAGATCGTGGCCGGGGCCATCCTCGCCACAGCGGCTGGGCTGTGCCTGCTCGGAAGGCCCCCCTTATGGAGCGCCGTGCTCTCTGGCGCCATCATCCTAGTTTCGGTTTGGCAGGAAGGGCGCTTTGACATGGTGCTGGCGCTGATTGCAGGGCAAGGGCTTTTGAACCCCGCCACCTGGAGTGCAATCGCCCTCAGCATTGCCACCCCAGCCGCGGCCCTGGCCATAATTTGCTTCCTGCCGCTGAGCCTCAAGGAGGCCGATCGCGATGCCTTGGCACCCGCATCTGAAGAAGAAACCGAGACATTTAGCACCCTGCGGGCACCGCTCGCCCCGCAACCAAGGGAAACACGTCGGGCTCGGCCGTCTCATGGAGGGAGCGTCCCGGGGACCGTTGTCCCGCGCCGCGTCTCTCTGGCTGACGTGCCTGCAAGTCAGCGCACCCCCCGTCCCCAGCCGATCGCATCCCTGTCTGCCCATCGCAATCGACCACAGGCGGTGCCAGCCAGCACCGCAGCGGCAGGCCCGGGCCTCACACTCGCTTTCGAGGATAAGCGTCCTCTGAAAGAGGCCAGCAAGGCTGAGGCAGAGCTTCCGCCCCTGATTCTCACCAACGCTGTTGTCCCGGGGCGGCGGATCACAGGATTGCGCGTGCTGTCCAGCAAACCGCGTGAGGAAGGCCCCGAATTCGACGAAACGATGGATTTTGGCCCGATCGCTATGTCCGGTTAAGCCAGGTTTGACGAAACGCCGGGGAATTCTGCACCGTTTCCCGACGTATGATGGCCCGTTTCCCTTCACCGGGGCGGGCCATCACGCTATATGCGGGCCATGACACAGAAAACCACGATCACGATTATTGGCGGCGGCATGGCCGGTTCCGAGGCCGCTTGGCAGGCCGTGCAGGCCGGTGTGCCTGTCCGTATCCACGAAATGCGCCCGACGGTGGAAACCTTCGCCCACCGCACGGGCGATCTGGCCGAGATGGTCTGCTCGAACTCTTTCCGCTCCGATGACGATGAACATAACGCCGTGGGCCTGCTGCATTGGGAAATGCGCCGGGCCGGGGGCTTGCTGATGGAAATGGCTGATCGTCACGCCCTGCCCGCTGGCGGTGCCCTCGCGGTGGACCGTGATGCGTTCAGCGCAGGCGTTACAGAGCGGCTGAGGGCGCACCCGCTTGTCGAAGTGGTTGGCGCGGAAATCACCGCCCTGCCCGGCCCGGAAGCTGGGCCCGTCATCGTGGCCACAGGGCCGCTCACCTCAACGTCCCTTGCCCAGTCGATCCGCTCTGCAACCGCGCAGGACAGCCTTGCCTTCTTCGACGCCATCGCACCGATCGTTCATGCCGACAGCATCGATATGGGCACGGCTTGGAAGCAATCGCGCTATGACAAAGGCGAGACAGAGGAAGAACGCACCGCCTATATCAACTGCCCGATGGATCGCGATCAGTATGAAGCCTTCATCGACGCGCTGCTGGCGGCGGACAAAACCGAATTCCATGAGGGTGAAACCGAAAGCGCAGATGGCAAGGCCACCCCGTATTTCGATGGCTGCCTGCCCATCGAGGTGATGGCCGCCCGTGGCCGTGAAACCCTGCGCCACGGTCCAATGAAGCCTGTAGGGCTGACCAATCCACACAGTCCCGAGCAGAAGGCCTATGCGGTGGTCCAACTGCGCCGGGACAACAAACTGGGCACCCTGTTCAACATCGTGGGCTTCCAGACCAAGATGAAATACGGCGCTCAAAGCGAAGTGTTTCGGATGATCCCGGGCCTGCAAGAGGCGCGATTTGCCCGTCTGGGTGGCATTCATCGCAACACTTTCATCAATTCTCCTACCTTGCTGGACGATGAGATGCGCCTCAAAGCGCAGCCCAATATCCGTTTTGCCGGGCAGATCACGGGTGTAGAAGGCTACGTGGAAAGTGCGGCGATGGGGCTGCTCGCGGGCCGGATGGCAGCTGCCGAAGTGCTGGGCACAACCTTGGAGCCCGTGCCTGTAGATACAGCCATGGGCGCGTTGGTCAGCCACATCACCGGCGGCGCGGAAGCCAAGACGTTCCAGCCCATGAATGTCAATTTCGGCTTGTTCCGACCGATTGACGCCAAAGGGGGCCGGCGTGGCCGAAAAGATCGCTACAAAGCCTACACAGACCGCGCGAAAGCCGCGTGGGAAGCGTGGCTCGATCATTCGCCGCGGGCTGCTGCGTAAAGCATTCTTCCCAAACGGTCACCTCCACGGTAGCCTTTTTGCATGAGCAAAGGTTTTGACAGCGGTGCACTGTGGGCCCCGAGAAGCGTCGAAGAGACGCTGCAGATGTATGCGGATTGGGCCACGCATTATGAACGCGATGTGGGCAGCGCGGGCTATGAAACGCCTGCGCGCCTTGCTGCGGCCCTCGCCGACGCCATGCCTGATCAAACTGTCCCCGTGCTCGATTTCGGCTGCGGCACAGGATTGAGCGGCATGGCCTTGGCCGGCGCAGGTTTCCCACAGGTGGATGGCACCGATATTTCCCCTGAGATGCTCGCCGTTGCCCGCGAAAAACCCTGTTATCGCAAGCTCTGGCAGGGGCAGCCCGGCGAAATCCCGCAGGTGGCAGATCTGGGCTATGGGGCCGTCACGGCAACCGGCGTGATCAGCCTCGGCGCAGCGCCACCTGAAACCCTGGCGGACTTGCTGAGTGCCATGCCTCGCGATGGGCTGCTCGGCCTGTCCTATAATGATCCGACATTGAACAGCCCCGCCTATATGGCGGCGCTGGAAGGCGTACAGGAAGAGGGCCTCGCCAAGGTGTTGAGCGCGGCCCATGGCCCCCATTTGAGCGCCAAGGACATGGGCTCAACCGTGTATGTCCTTCGCCGTCTTTGAAGGCCCCTGACCCATGAATGTTCTGCGATTTGCGCCCTCACCCACGGGGCCTCTGCATCTGGGCCATGCGTTTTCTGCCCTCACCGCCCATGATCGGGCCCGCGCGCAGGGCGGCACATTCCTGCTGCGGATCGAAGACACGGACAGGGCCCGCTCCAAACCCCATTGGCGGGCCCAGATCGAAGACGATCTGCGCTGGCTCGGCCTGGCATGGGACGGCGCCGTTCTGCTGCAATCCTCTCGCCGAGCGGCCCATCTGGCGGCCATCGAACACTTGGCCGATGCCGGGCTTGTCTACCCCTGCCGCTGCCGCCGCGCCGACATACGCGCGGCCGTCTCGGCCCCGCAGGAAGGTGGCCCGCCGCTCGCCGGCCCCGATGGCATCATCTATCCGGGCACCTGTCGCAACCGTCCCATGTCAGCACGCCAGCCAGAAGATGCCTTGCGCCTGAACATGGCAAAACTCGTCACCTACCTGCCGAGCGATCTCAGCTTTCGTGAAACCGGCCCCGACAAAGCGGGCACCCATCCCGTCGATCCAGAGCATTTGGTACAGAATGTGGGCGACATCGTTCTGGGCCGTCGCGACACGGGCGATATCGCCTATCATTTGGCGGTTGTGGTGGATGATGCCCATCAGAACGTCAGCGAGGTGACGCGCGGCCAAGACCTGTTTGAGGCCACGGCCCTGCATGTGGCCCTGCAAAGCGCGCTCGGCCTCCCCGTTCCGCGCTATCACCACCACCGGCTGATCCGCGACGATGCCGGCAAACGCCTTGCCAAGCGCGACGACGCCCGCGCCATTGCGAAATATCGCGAAGACGGGCTGTCCCCGGAAAGCCTGCGCGGCATGGTGGGGCTGGCTTAGGCCATCGGCTCCATCAAGATGTCCTCGCTGCCCGCCGTTACAGAGGTGTAAAAACAGCTGCGGCGGTTGGTATGGCAGGCAGGGCCATTTTGCCGCACCAACATCAGAATGCAGTCGCGATCGCAGTCAATGCGCAGGTCGACAAGCTCCTGCACGTGGCCGGATGTTTCCCCCTTGATCCAGAAGCTTTGACGCGAACGAGACCAATAAGTAACGCGTTTTGTCTTCAGCGTACGCGCGACAGCCTCGCTGTTCATCCAAGCCATCATGAGGACAGTGCCGTCTTCGACGTCCTGGGCAATCGCGGGGATCAGCCCGTTGGAATCGAATTTCAGCGTTGCAGGATCGAAACCCATCCGTCTTCTCCTTTGTCTCCGGCACTGCCTCCCCTATATTCTTCAAAGCCGGGGGCCAAGCCCCACCCTGAGGAGAACGCACATGAGCAGCGACACTGACCTTGTGAAACTGTATTCCGGCAAGATCCTGCAACTGGCGGGCAATGTCGGCATGACAGAGCGTCTGTCTGACCCGCAAGTGACCGTGCGCAAACGCTCTCCCCTCTGCGGCTCCACCGTGACAATCGACGTGGATATGGAAGACGGGCATGTGGCCCGGTTTGGCCAAGACGTGAAAGCCTGCGCTCTTGGTCAGGCCTCAGCTGCTGTTTTGGGCGATGTCGTGGTGGGCCTTGGGAAAGATGACATTACCCGCGGACGCGACCAGTTGCGCGCCATGCTAAAATCAAACGGCCCCGTGCCCGAAGCGCCCTTTGACGGCCTGGAGGCCCTTAGCCCAGCCGCCGATTTCAAAAACCGGCATGCGTCGATCTTGTTGGCCTTCGATGCCACTGTCGAAGCGCTGCAACAAGCTGAAGACTCCAAGTCGACAGGTTAAGCAAAGCGCCGTCTTTTTGGGCACCTAAGCGCCCCTCATCCGCACGCGCTGCGCTCTGCAACACACTCTCATTCCATAAAAAAACCGCCGCACCTCTGGCAGGAGGGCGGCGGAGGCAGTGGATCCCTAGGAGCATGGCCGAGGCATATGGCCATGCGAGACAGGCAGGTGGTTCCGGCAGATGCGGTTGGGGACCGCGGGAACCAAGACAAGGGATCTTGGGTAAAGCGTCTGGGTTAGGTCAGGCGAGCCCTGGCAGATGAAGCGCACCAATCAGAAGGACGGCCAGCGCAGCAACGCCAATCGCATCCCAAACAAGCCTGGTATCTGCGTGGCGCAGGTAGTGACGCACTTCCTTCATCTGATGCTCTCCTCAACGAACTTCTTTTGTTCTCGTGTTAACGCTTTGTTCTCATATTCGCGATAGGTTTGTAAAGAACTTTATGAGAACATGAGTCAAAAAGGGGAACAAATAGTCAGCAGCACCGTTGAGCTTATGGAACATTGGCTGGGCAACCTGTTCCAGTCTCCCCTCCAGAAGCTTGGATCCGAGCGTCTTGTACGCAGACAGTGCGTTTCCTTCCAAAACGCATACCTGTCGCCCCTGTCTCCACCTATTCGGGCCGGTTATCCAACCTTCAAAAGGCGCAGAGCCCTGTCCTGCTCCATAAGCCACAGCAGCACCCGCGCGGCCTCGCCGCGCGGGCTTTTCAATTCCGGGTCTGTGTCCAGTAACAAGCGCGCATCCTGCTGCGCGGTTTTCATCAAGCCAGCTTGCCGTTCCAGATCGGCAATCCGGAACCGAGGCAATCCTGACTGCGCTGTACCCAACAGATCCCCAGCGCCGCGCAGGGCGAGATCTGCCTCGGCAATACGGAAGCCATCTTCGCTGTCGCGCAGCGTCTCAATCCGCCGCCTGCCCCCTTCAGACAGCGGCGGTGTGTAGATCAACATGCAATGAGAGGCATCCGCACCACGCCCAACCCGTCCACGCAGTTGGTGCAACTGGGCAAGGCCAAAGCTTTCTGCCCCTTCGATCACCATGATCGTGGCATTTGGAACATTGACGCCCACCTCGATCACAGTTGTAGCCACCAAAAGCCCTGTTTCCCCCGCGACAAAGCGGGCCATTGCCGCATCTTTCTCTTCCGGACGCATCTGCCCGTGGACCAGCCCCACGCGCCCCTCCCCAAGCTGGCGACGCAGCGCTTTGAAGCGCTCTTCGGCCGCCGTCAGGGCAACGGTCTCGGATTCCTCAACCAAAGGGCACACCCAATAGGCCTGCGTGCCGGATCGCATCGCCACATCGAGTCTGTCGACGATGGCATCAATCCGGCCGATTTGGATGGCCGATGTTTGCACCGGAATGCGCCCCGGTGGTTTCTCATCGAGGATCGAGACATCCATATCGCCATACTGACTCAGGGCCAAAGACCGGGGGATCGGCGTCGCGGTCATCACCAGCACATCCACGGCCTGCCCCTTTTCCCCCAAAGCCAGCCGTTGGGCCACACCAAAGCGATGCTGTTCATCGATGACGGCAAGCCGAAGATCATGGAAATGAACATCTTGCTGGAAAACGGCATGGGTGCCGATCAGAATGTCGATCTCACCCTCTGCCAAGGCCGCCAGTTTCTGACGACGGATTCCGGATTTGTCCCGCCCCGTCAGCAGTTCGATCCGCACGGACAGCGGCGCAAGCAAAGGGGCAAGGCTTTCGAGATGCTGACGCGCCAGAATCTCGGTAGGCGCCATCATCACGCCCTGCCCGCCAGCTTCGGCAGCGGTAAGCAGCGCGGCCAGCGCAACCAGCGTCTTCCCGGCCCCCACATCCCCTTGAAGCAGGCGATTCATCCGTGTGTGACCGGCCATATCCGCCTGAATCTCCCGAATTGCCCGGCTCTGTGCCGATGTCGGCGCATAGGGCAAGGATCGCAGCAAGGGCTGCAGATACGCATCCGTGCCCAGGCTCGCCCGTCCCGGCAGCCGGCGCTGCTGCGCACGTGCCAAACCAAGCGTGAGTTGATGGGCAAAGACCTCATCATAGGCAAGGCGGGCGCGCACCGGGCTATCGGGGGACATATCCCCCTGCCCGCTGGGCTGATGAGCCTGCTCTAAGGCAGCCTTCCAATCGGGCCAGGCCCTGTCCGCCTTCAGGCTGGGGTCGATCCACTCTGCAAGGTCTGGCACGGTGGCCAGAGCAGCCCCAACAGCGCGGGCGATGGTTTTCTGCGTGAGCCCGGCGGTTGCTGGATAGACGGGTTCGAACTGGGGCAAGCTGTCTGCCTGATCCGGGTGCACCATGTGATCCGGATGAACCATCTGTGCCCGCCCCTCAAAAAGCTCAATCTTTCCAGAGACAAGACGCTTTTCACCAACGGGCAACTGGCTTTCCAGCCACGCTCTCTGGGCGCGAAAAAAGATGAGGGTCCAGTCACTATCGGCGTCACGTACGTCAACCCGATGGGGCCCTCCGGGCCGGGAGGCCGGGCGATGCGCGAGGACCAAAACCTCGATCGTGGCGGTGCAGGGTGGGTCAACTTCTCTGACAGAAAGCTTGCGGCGTCTGTCCACAACCCGATGCGGCAAGGTGGCAACAAGATCGCCGGGCCGCTCAATGCCCATGCCTTCCAGCAAGCGGGCCGATTTGGGCCCGATACCGTCCAGCTTTTCCAGGCTGGAAAACAGTGGAAACAGACTTTCAGGGCGCGTGCTCATAGACCGTCGATCATTTCCAGCCACCCGTCTTCATCGATGGTCGCAATGCCCAGTTCAGCGGCCTTTTTTGCCTTCGATCCCGCACCGGGCCCGGCGACAAGAAGATCGGTCTTTCCGGACACTGAGCCTGCCACCTTTGCGCCCAAAGCTTCGGCCCGTGCTTTCGCTTCGGCCCGTGTCATTTTCTCAAGGCTTCCCGTGAAGACGACAGTTTTGCCCGCCACCGGGCTATCGTTATTGGTGGGCGCTGCCTCATCCTGCACGTCCAATTCCGCGACCAGCCGGTCGATAGAAGCCCGTTCCGCCGGCTGCGCAAAGGCCGTGACAAGGGCAGACGCCAGTGTTTCGCCCACCCCGTCAATCGCAAGCAGCCCATCCCACGCATCACCATGCTTTTCAGCCGCACCATCGATGGCTGCCGCGAAGCTGTCCCACGAGTGATAGGAGCGGGCCATAAGCTTTGCCGCAACCTCGCCCACATGGCGAATGCCAAGGGCAAAGATCAGCCGTTGGAGCGGGATATTGCGACGCGCATCAATGGCATCAAAAAGGTTATCCGCACTTTTCGCACCCCAGCCTTCGCGATTTTTCAACTTGGTCAACTGCCCAGGGCCATATCGCGCCCGCAGTGTAAAGATGTCAGCCGGCTCCCGAATCCAGCCATCGTTGCGAAATGCCTCAACTTGTTTTGCCCCGAGGCCTTCGATGTCGAACGCACCGCGCGACACAAAATGCTTCAGTTTTTCAACGGCCTGCGCGTCACAAATGATGCCACCTGTACAGCGCCGCACAGCATCGCCTTCCTCTCGGATGGCAGCAGATCCGCAGATCGGGCAGTGATCGGGAAATGGATAAGCTTGGCTCTGTTCGGGGCGACGGCTCAGATCAACCTCGGCAATCTTGGGAATAACATCCCCGGCCCTGTAGACCTGCACCCAATCACCTGCGCGGATATCGCGCCCATCCCGGATCGTTGACCCATCCGCGGATCGACCCGCGATATAGTCTTCATTGTGCAGCGTCGCGTTGGACACAACGACACCGCCAACGGTCACAGGTGTCAGGCGCGCCACGGGGGAGAGAGCGCCCGTGCGTCCCACCTGAATGTCAATCGCCTCCAGCAAGGTCCAGGCGCGTTCTGCGGGGAACTTGTGGGCGATGGCCCATCTGGGCGTTGTCGAGCGGAACCCAAGCCGAGATTGGAGTGCCAAGTCATCAACCTTGTAGACAACGCCGTCAATGTCATAGCCGAGATCCGCCCGCTGTTGTTCTATCTCGCGGTAATGGTCCAGCAATTCAGGCACGTTTTCGCAGCGCCGGGTAAGCGGATTTGTCTGAAACCCGAGCGACTGCAGCGCGGCGAGAGCATCAAATTGGCTGGTGGCCAGCGGCGCATCCAACTCTCCCCAAGCATAGGCAAAGAATTGTAAGGGACGTGCTGCGGTGATCTTGGGATCCAATTGGCGCAAAGACCCCGCCGCTGCATTGCGCGGGTTTGCGAATATCTTTTTTCCCGCTGCGTCCTGCCGTGCGTTGAGCTGTGTAAACGCCGAATGGGTCATGTAGACTTCGCCGCGCACTTCTAGCAAGCCCGGGCGGTCAATCTGTAGCGGGATATCGGAGACAGTGCGCGCATTTGCAGTCACATTTTCACCGACACTGCCATCGCCGCGTGTGGCGGCTTGAACCAGGATCCCATCCTCGTATCGCAACGACAAGGATAGCCCGTCGATCTTAGGCTCTGCCGTTATGGGCAAGGGCGCCGTGTCAGACAACCCAAGGTAGCTGCGCACGGACGCAACGAAATCAGTAACGTCATCATCCGTAAATGCGTTGCCAAGGGACATCATCCGCCGCGCATGCGTGACCTTAGAGAAACCTTCTGAGGGCGCTGCCCCCACCTGTTCGCTCGGACTATCGGCACGTTTCAAATGCGGAAATAGGGTCTCAATCTCCTGATTGCGCCGCTTGAGCGCATCATAGTTCGCATCCGACATCGTGGGAGCATCATCGCCGTGATAGGCGCTGTTGGCGTTTTGAAGTGTTTCGGCCAAGTGCGCGAGTTCGGCCTTGGCCTCCTCTTCGGTGAACTTATCCGGCGGCGTATTCATGCAAGCGCTCCCCACGGTGCATATGCTCTGTTTGGTGATAGGTTTCCCATGGCCCAACGTCCAGAGCCACCCGATGCTGCGATCGAAGAAGCACGTGTCGCACAAAGAAAAACCGCCCACCTGCTAGAGGTGGGCGGAGATCTAGAACGGTCAATGCCGCTTAGTTGTTATTGGGAAGCTGCGTTTTGCAGGCTTCGATAGGGCGCCATTCAAGCGCCGATCGCGAGGTTCTCCTCGAGTTGATCAGGTTCTGGATCGCGTAGCACGTAACCACGGCCCCAGACGGTTTCGATGTAATTGTCGCCACCGGTCGCATTCGACAACTTCTTGCGAAGCTTACAAATAAATACGTCGATGATCTTGAGTTCCGGCTCATCCATGCCCCCGTAGAGGTGGTTGAGGAACATTTCCTTCGTCAGAGTCGTGCCCTTGCGCAGGCTCAGCAACTCCAGCATCTGATATTCTTTGCCAGTCAGATGCACCGCGCGATTATCTGCTTCAACCGTCTTGGCATCCAGGTTCACTGAAATCTTACCCGTTTTAATGACCGGCTGCGCGTGGCCCTTGGAGCGCCGGATAATCGCATGGATCCGAGCCACCAATTCCTCACGGTGGAAAGGCTTCGTAAGGTAATCATCTGCCCCGAAACCAAACCCTCTGATCTTGTTTTCGGTGTCATCAGCACCTGACAAGATCAGGATTGGCGTTTCGATCCGTGACATGCGCAATTGGCGCAAGACCTCATGCCCGGTCATGTCCGGCAAGCCCAAATCGAGAATGATTAAATCATAGTCATAGAGCTTGGCCAGGTCGATGCCTTCCTCACCCAGATCTGTGGCGTACACGTTCAAATTGGCATGTGTGAGCATCATTTCGATGCTCTTTGCGGTCGTAGGATCGTCTTCGACGAGAAGGACACGCATAATGGTCGCTCCGTTCTATAAGCTATATTTAGATCAGCATCAGTTTAAATGGTTAATCGTGAGTTACTATACAAAAGTATTAGCACATACAACCAATAGTTGTTTATGCAACATTACTAAAATTAACCAGGTTTTGAGTTGCTAACAGCGTCCATCCCTCGAAACTTTTGCAAGGATGTAGTTTTCAATGCCGCTTCCCCGTGCCGCAGAATCGCCTGTTCCCAACTGCCCAGTTCTTCTTCTGAAAGCTGATATCTTTCGCAGGCCTCTGTTTCTGAGATCAACCCGCAATTTACCGCCTTCACCACGGCCGCCTTCCGGCTTGCAACCCAACGGCGCGTGTTGCGCGGCGGTAGGTCTGCCCGCGTCATGATCGTTCCATCTTCTAGGGTTACCGCCCTTGGCCCATCCACTTTTTTGATAAACATTTGCCCTCGCCTTGTCTGACACCGGTTGCAGATTGCGGAAGCGAATTTAAATTTGGGTGAAGCAGCGGGTTGAGAGTCGTTCAGATTTTCTTATATTTCGCTCACTTTTCCACAGATGTGAAAGAAACGGCCATGCCGCTGGATCCCGCAGACACGACGGTCAACTCCCTTGGTTTCGCAAAACCCCCGGCAGAAACGCGGGTGCTTGTCGCTATGTCGGGCGGCGTGGACAGCTCGGTTGTAGCGGCCGAATTGCACGCGGAAGGCTATGACGTGGTGGGCGTCACCTTGCAGCTTTATGACCACGGCGCCGCATTGGCCAAGAAAGGCGCGTGCTGTGCCGGGCGTGACATCCATGATGCCCGCCGCGTTGCCGAAACTCTGGGCTTTCCACACTACGTTCTGGATTACGAAAACACCTTCAAGGAAGCCGTGATCGATGAGTTCGCCGAAAGTTATCTGGGCGGCGCAACACCCGTGCCCTGCATCCGCTGTAATGAGCGTGTGAAGTTCCGCGACTTGCTTGAAACCGCCAAGGATCTGGACGCAGATTGCATGGCAACCGGACATTACATTCAACGCAAGATGGGCTCGGATGGCGCCGAGTTGCACATGGCCGGCGATCCCAATCGCGACCAATCCTACTTCCTGTTCTCGACCCGGCAGGACCAGCTGGATTACCTCCGCTTCCCGTTGGGACACCTTGAAAGCAAGGCGCAAACCCGCGCCTTGGCGGCAAAACATGGATTGTCTGTGGCCGACAAGCCGGACAGCCAGGACATCTGCTTCGTGCCTGACGGGAATTATGCAGCGGTGATCGAGAAGCTGCGCCCCGGCGCGGGTGAACCGGGCGATATCGTCGATATGGACGGCCGCGTGCTGGGGGCGCACAAGGGTGTCATCCACTACACGATCGGGCAACGCCGGGGCCTCGGCATCGGCGGCCTGAGTGAGCCACTCTACGTTGTCAAACTAGATCCGGATACGCGGCAAGTGGTGGTGGGCCCGAAGGCGGCCCTCGCAACGCGCACAGTGCCCGTAAAGGAAGTCAACTGGATCGGCGGCGGGGATTTCCGCGCGGGCGAGTCCCGCGAAATTCTCGTACGGGTCCGTTCGACGCGCCCGCCCCGGCCCGCGATCCTGCATCCGATCGATGACACTCATGCACATGTGGAATTGCTGACACCCGAAGAAGGGGTCAGCCCCGGTCAGGCATGCGTGTTCTATGAGACAGAAGGTACGCGGGTTTTGGGCGGCGGATGGATCTGGCGGGGCGCATGATCCTCCAAGCCCTGCTCCAGATGCAGGGCAATTTACATAACTTGCCGATAGTTTTGCAGGCCTGTCATAGCTCCAAAGGCTTGATACCAGCCACCCGTAGCACCACGTCCGCGGCCCGCATCCCCGGCGCAAGATCAGATTCGCCCAGCCGGTCCATGGTTATGGCCATCGCATCCGATTGCGCGAGGGGATGATCGAGCACATCCAGCAGCGCGGGCCCGATATTATCGGCGGTGCAGGCGGCATTCAGAAACTCGGGCACGCTGCGGGTTTCCGAGACGAGATTCACGAGCGTGACAGTATCGACCTGTAACATCCTCTGGATCAGAAAGGCCGACACAGCATTCATCCGGTAGGCAATCACCATAGGCGTCCGCGCCGCCGCCAATTCAAGCGACACAGTCCCCGAAGCCGCAAGCGCGATATCAGCTGCAGCCATCGCGGCGCGTTTGCGGGCATTGGCACGCTCTGGCGCCATGCCACGCGGGTCGAGCACAACCGGATTGCCGGGCCAGCCTTTGACCGCCTCTTTGACGGTATCAACAAGGGGCGCAACGGTCGGGACAATCACCCGGGCACGCGAATGCCGCTCCGTCACACTTTGCAAAGCGTGGCCAAACACCTTTGACAGACGCTCAACCTCACCCCGGCGCGATCCCGGCAACGCCACGACGAGCGGAACATTCCCAGGCAGACCCATATCGGCGCGAATGGCGTCTACTTCGGCCGGGCTGGGCCGGGGCTCTGCAACGACGGGATGGCCCACAAAGTCACAGCCGATGCCGGCGCGCTCCATGTAAGGGGGCTCAAAGGGCAACAAGGCCAGCACGTGATCCACATGGCGTGCCATGCGCTCGGCCCGCTTGGGGCGCCAGGCCCAGACAGAGGGCGCCACGTAATGGATAATCTTCAGATCCGGACGGGCTGACTTGACCAGCTTTGCAACGCGCAGGCAGAAATCCGGACTGTCGATAGTGACCAACGCCATCGCATCCGAAGCCAGCACAGCCTCTGCCGTTTCTCGGATCCGGCGTTTGAGATCAAAATAACGCGGAAGCACCTCAAGAATGCCCATGACCGACAACTCTTGCATCGGGAACAGAGACTGAAGCCCCTCAGCCTGCATATTGGCCCCGCCAACCCCTTCAAAGCTGATCCCCGGCGCCCGATCCTTCAGGCCCGCCATCAGCGCGCCCCCCAGCTTGTCGCCAGACGCCTCGCCTGCAATCAGGAACAGCTTCATGGCTGGGCCTCTTCGCTCGGACGCACCCAGACAAACATATTCGCAGCATCGGCCCATTCGATCACGCGCGCCTGTTCGAGCACGATCACACCACCTTCTTCGATCACGAGGCCGCGCAAACCGGCGCGGGCACAGGCCTGTACCGTATCCGGCCCGACCACGGGCAAATCTGCGCGGCGATCCTGTCCGGGCTTTGGCGCCTTGTAGAAAACGCCCCTGCCCCGCGCACCCGCTGCCGGAATCCGATGGGAGGGCAGTTCTGCGAGGCTGCGCAGCATCCAATCCGTGCCCGGCAACGCCTCAAGGGCGAGCACCTGCCCGCCGCTGACAACACAGGACTGACCGATATCGCTGCGCCCCATGGCGGCGAGCACGCCCGCCGCTCGGCCTGCATCCGCACCGTCCTGATCATCGGGTTTGCGTCGGCTCAGCACCCCCGCAGAGGGCACGAGACTGGGCATCAATTCCTGCACAGAGGCAACCGTGAATCCATGCTGTTCAAACACGCCGAGCACCACCCGCAAAGCCCCGTCATCCCCGGCCCGCAGGGCGCCTGCGATCTGTTCGATCAGCGGCCGCGTGCGCGCATCGATTTGGGTTGGGTCGATCTGGGGACGAGTAATCGCACCGGCAAAGCACACGGACCGGACGCCTTCCGCGTGCAGATCGGCAATCAGGCTGCCAAGATGTTCCAGCCGAAACACTCGTGGCGACAGGTCTGCGCTGAGCGTCGGAAGATTGCCCTGCAATGCGCAAACGGTGAAGGGCTTTACCTGGTTGCGCAGATGCTCTGTTAGCACTGCGGGCAAAAGGCCGGTTCCGGCGATCAATGCGATCATGCCCTGCGCCCCTCCTGCCTTATTCGGGTGTAAGGAAACGACGATCGCTGTCGCCCATCACGAAATCTACCATCTCCCGGACATGGGCGCTGTCCGTTTCAGCGCCAAGCCGGGTGGCGCGCTCCTGAAACGTGCCTTCGCCATGGGCGAGATCTTGGAAGGCGGCGCGCAGGGCATGGATATCAGCCCGCGGGACGCCACGGCGCTTCAACCCCACGAGGTTGAGGCCTTCCAGCTTGCCGCGCGGACCCTGCACCAGCCCGAAGGGCATAACGTCCGCAGTTACCATAGACAGGGCGCCAACAATCGCGCCCTTGCCCACGCGCACAAACTGATGCAGGCCCGACAGCCCCCCGATGATCACGTCGTCCTCGATCACGCAATGTCCTGCCACAGCGGCCGAGTTCACAATGATCACGCGGTCACCCAGCTGCGCGTCATGGGCGATATGACAGCCAGCCATGAACAGACAATCATCGCCCACGCGCGTGACGCCACCACCGCCCTCTGTCCCGAGGTTCATGGTGACATGTTCCCGGATGCGGTTGCGTGCACCAATGACCAGCTGTGCCTTCTCACCCTTGAACTTCAAATCCTGCGGGATCTCACCGATCACCGCGAAGGAGAAGATCACAGTCCCGCTGCCAACCTGCGTATCGCCGGTGATGACCACGTGGCTCTTGAGCGTAACATCCGCCGCGAGCCGTACCTCAGCGCCGACAACACAAAACGGGCCGATCGAGCAGCCCGGCCCAATCTCAGCCCCGTCTTCAATCACCGCAGAGGGGTGAACGGATGCATCCGGATGGATTGCCATGGCTCAGCCTGCCTGACCGCTTTCGAGATCCATCATCGCCGTGAAGGCCGCCTCTGCCGCCAGTTCTCCATCGACGGTGGCCCTGCCCTCAAACTTCCAGATCTTGGTGCTTGCGCGCTTTACAGTCACATTGAGTTCCAACATGTCACCCGGCACCACCTTGCGCCGGAACTTCGCGCTGTCGATCGCCATGAAATACACGAGCATGCCTTTGTCGGCCATGCCGAGCGTGACACCGGCCATAACGCCGGCGGTCTGGGCAAGTGCTTCGATGATCAGAACGCCCGGCATGATCGGCGCATCCGGGAAATGCCCGGTAAAATGGGGCTCATTCGCAGTGACCATCTTGATGCCGCGCGCAGACTCACGGGGCACGATATCCTCCACGCGATCGACCAGCAGGAACGGGTAGCGGTGCGGAATAATCCGCTTGATCAGGTCGAGGTCGGCACGGGTGGGAATATCTGTGTCGGTCATATGGGTGGTGTCCTCGAAGATCTTTGTCCTGCTGGGGCGGCTGAATGCGACCGCATGTTCTTATGGGCGGGGTATCATTGGGCCGCGCAAGGGGCAAGCGGCGGGCGCGTTCGGGAGCGGCTCTTCTCTGTTTCCACAGCCGCTATTCGTCCTTGGGCGCTTCGTTGTCTTGCACAGTCTCGGAGCCAGTGCTCGGGCGCGGACGCGGTGCCGTGTCTGGCGGAGCAACGGATCTATCGGGGCCTGCGCCGATGGCTTCATCCAGCCGGCGGATAGCAACTTCCGTAATATCGATCTCGTCTGCTGTCAGGAAAACAGAGCCGCGATCGAGAATGGCCACCGCGCCCGCTTCCTGCACAATCTCTGCCAGAATTGGCAAAGCGGCAGAGAAAAAGCGCTGTCTTTCCAGTTCCTGACGTCTTTGGAGCACACGTGTTTTTGCATCCTGACGGCTGCGCAGGCGCGTTACCTTTTCGTCAAAGGCGTCAGCAAGGGCCCGAAATTCCTCTGCCGGCAGGGTGGCGCGCTGCTCGGTCAGGGCCAGTTCTTCGGCCTCCAAGTCGTTCGTGATCGTCTGGTTCTCTTCGCTTAAAGCTACGGAGGCGTCGCGGATATCGGCCTGAAGGCGTTGGCCGTAGGCAGACCCCGCAAACAGCGCATCCCGATCAATCGTCAGAAGCGGGCTGCGGGGAACGGAGGTATCCTGCCCCATAGACAGCGGGACATTGGCCAGCGGCAAGTTGGATTGGGAGTGCGCGGGCCCTAAACTGCCAGCCACCAAAAGCACCAAAGCCGAGACGGCACGATATGTGCCCCCCGGCCTTGGCAGGATTTTGCGCCGCTCATGCGGCATGATCAGAACTTCGTCTGGATCGTGAGATCAAAGGGCTGGTCAATGTCATAGGGTTGCTTGTCCAGCGCTTCCGAGAAGTTCAGACGCAGCGGGCCAAGCGCCGTATTCCAGAACAGAGAGAAGCCAATAGACTGGCGGAAATACCGTGCATCATCGACGATGTCAGCTCCGCTTGGGCCTCCGTTCACGTTGTCCAAATCCCACACCGACCCGATGTCGTAAAACACGCCACCGCTGATGCCGTATTCTTCCGGCAGACCAAGGGGGAACTCAGCCTCGAGGCGCAGCACGGCAAAGGCGTTGCCGCCCAGTGCATCTTGGTTCGCTACATTCAAATCGCGTGGGCCGATGCCCAGCGGTTCAAACCCGCGCATTTTGCCCCCCAGTGTGAACCGGTCGAGGATCGTAGAGGACGCACCGTCAGAGAAGGCAATCGCGCCCGCTTCGACAATGGCCCGCAACGTGAAGTTGTCCCTGAAACTGCGGGTTTCTGCCAAGCCGAAAAGCGTGGTTTTGCTGTACTGGGTATCGCTGTCACCCAGCCCGAATTCCTGGTTGAAGCGCAGCAGAATACCAGCATCGGGGTTCAAACCGGTATTCCGGCTGTCATAGGTGTAACCGAACCCGATCACGCCAAACTCGCGGGTGCCTTCTTCGGCCTGCAGAACGGCGGAAGAAGCAGGGTTATCAACATCGAACAACTCTTCGTAGCGCAAGGCACCAAACACACGCAAACGTCCACGTTCGCTGATTGGGAACGACAGGGACGGCTCGATTGCACCGATCCGCGTTGAGTAGCGCGAATTCTCATTGTCCGTCTGCCTGTAGGCAAGACCGAAGGAAAACGCCACATCGCGGCTCAGGAACTGCGGCTCCGTAAAGGAGAAAGACAGAGACTCGGAGTCCTGTGTCGTGTTGATGTCAAAGCGGAGCGCTTGGCCGCGGCCCAAAAAGTTCGTCTCCGCGAAACTCAATGTCAGGCCAAAGCCCACATCGTTGCCGTAGGAGGCACCAAACCCGAGCGAGCCCGTCGGGGCTTCTTCCACATCCACGTCGATCACAACCTGATCGGGGCGGCTGCCCTGGCGGGTCTGAACTTCCGATGTTTTGAAGAAACCAAGGGCGCGGATGCGCTCTGCAGAGGCACGGATCTGACGCGGGTTGAAGGGATCGCCTTCCACAACATCAAACTGGCGGCGAATGACCCTATCCAGCGTTGTCGCGTTGCCCTCGATATCGATCCGTTCAACAAAAACGCGTGGGCCACGCACCAAAGCGAGCTCGATATTGAGAGTTTGGTTGCGCGGATCGCGCGTCACGCGCGGCACGACGCGCACGAAATCTTCCCCGTTGGCAATCGCCAGTCGCTCCAACCGGGCGATATTTTCTTCCACGATGCTGGGGCTGTAGACCGATCCAGTTCTCACCCGCAGTGCATCTTGGTAATCTGCTGCATCAACCGTGTCGATTTCAGAGACCACGTCGACATCGCCAAAGCGATATTGCTGGCCTTCGCGGATCGTGAAGGTCACCAGAACGGCGCCCCGGTCTCGTGTGATCTCTGCAGAGGTGTCGAGCACCTGCATATCCACATAACCGCGGGAGGCGTAAAAATCCCGCAGGATTTGCTTGTCGAACTCCAGGCGATCTTCCACCAAGGTATCGTTGCGTACAAACCGACGGAACAGACCCGCCTGCTTGGTTTCCAGGGCTGCCCGCAGGCGCCGGTCCCCATAGGCGCGGTTACCAACAAAGGAGAGGCGCTCGATTTCTGTGTTGCCGCCTTCGACAATCTCAAAAACAACATCTACCCGGTTGTCAGACCGACGAATGATCTTCGGAGTCACGGCAGCGGCAAGACGGCCTTCCTGACGGTATGCTTCCGAGATGCTGGCCGCATCTGCTTCCGCCAAGGCGGGGGTGTAGACCCGGCGTGGCGTCAACTGCACGATGGCGTTGAGGTCATCATCCTTGAGACGCCGGTTGCCCTCATAAACAAGACGGTTCACCGTTGGGTATTCAACAACGGAAATCGCCAATGTGCCCCCGCGCGGGGTGACCTCAACAGATTCGAAAAGTCCGGAGTTTACGATCCGCTGCACGGCTGCATTCAACTGGCCCGCGCTGACCCGTTCACCGGCTGCGATGCCCGCATATGTTGCGATAGTCGACGCCTCGATCCGGCGGTTGCCATCTACCGAAATGTTCGAAAACACATAGCTTTGCGCCGTTGCGGCCGTGGCCATCAAGTTCAGTGCAACAAGGCCGAGGCACAGGTGAACTACGCGCAAAACTCTTGACCGCTGAAGGGAAGAAATCCCCCTCCGGACCACTCTATATAGCAGCATGGCGCCCCCCAAAGGCGATATATTCTTTGCTCACCGTGCTACCGGGATTGGGGGGGCTTGTCAAAAGACAACAGCGCCTTTGTTCGCTTATCCGCGCAGGTGTGACGTGCAGCACGCATTTGAAAAGCCCAGTACCAATGCGCACCGGGCTCACGTCGACTTTAAAGTATTGAAGAACGCGCTTTGGCGCGTCACCGGTTTCAGAAACCAGGCGGCGGTGTCATCATGAGCGAGCCAATCCAAGCGCCCCCACCCAAAGCGACCAAGACCGTGGTGAGCCAAATGAAGCGGTCAAGGTTCAGTCGCAGCAGCAGCGACAAGCTGTTTGCATTGGCAACAAGCGTGGTCATGCTTAATTTCCCCGTTTCTTCGCATCCCGTCGCTACTCAGCAATCAGGGCGAAATTGGGGCAACACTGAGACAAGATTGGTAAACGCGTCCCCTGCCCACCCCGATGAAACGAAATGGACAGGATCGTTGTCTCGGACAGGATCGTTGTCTCGATTACGGACAGAACAGGTCGTTTGTCAGGGCAAAGGCCATCAAGGTCAGCAAAAGCGCCAGGCCAATTCCCATAAGAACACGCAATGCGTTGTCCGAAGGAGGCTTGCCCGTCACGGCTTCATAGGCGTGAAACACAAGATGGCCGCCATCGAGCACTGGGATCGGGAACAAGTTGAGCAAACCAACCGCTGTCGACAGAACTGCGATGAACCAGATAAAGCTTTGCGCGCCCTGACTGGCAGCTGCACCTGAGGTCTCTGCAATGCCAATCGGTCCGCGTAAATTGCAGCTGGAAATGGCGCCCGTGATCATGTGGTAGAGCCCCGAAAGAGAGCTTTCGATGATAAACTTTGTCTGCCGTACGCCCGCAGACAGGGCGGCACCAAAGCCGGGCATCTCGGTGGCTGGCTCAAAGGCCAGCCCACCTGTCATGCCGATCAACCACCGGGTCTCGAAGGTGCCCCCGCCCGTGGGCAAATCCACCTTGCGCGGCGCCAGCGCAAATTCAAGGGACTGACCAGCGCGCCAAACATCCAGCAAGAGCGATTGCCCCTCACTTGCGCCCACAAGATCTTGCAACTCACGGAACGCCACAACGGGCGCGCCATCTATGGCCGTGATCACGTCGTCTACCTCAAGGCCAGCATCCATCGCCGCAGAGCCGGGCTGAAGCTGCGCGACGAGCGGTGGCAGCGGGTACGGACCGTTGACCTGCATTGCCTGACCATCGCGCAGGATGTCGTAGCCCAGCACCGCTTCCTGCGGCAGGTCTGGCACGGCATCATAGAGCCCGGTGATATCGTCAATGACGACCCCCTCGATGGCCACGATTTCATCCCCCACCTGCAGGGCGGGTTCAGGCGCGCTGGTCGGCAAATCCGCAAGCCGGGCCACTTGCATGGGCGATGTCGCCTCCCCCTGCGCCATGATGACAGCACCAAAAATCAGGATCGACAGGATGAAGTTAAATATCGGGCCTGCCGCGACTGTCGCGGCACGCGCCCAAATGGGCGCGCCATGCATGGTGCGGCGCAAGGCAGCGGCATCCATTTCGGACATGGCCTCACCGTCCTTGCCGCTCGCGGCATCCGCATCCCCAGAAAACTTCACAAAGCCGCCAAAGGGCAAGGCAGCGATCTGCCAGACGGTGCCGCGCTTATCGACACGGCTGGCCAGCACGGGCCCGAACCCGATCGAAAACACCTCCGCATGAATGCCCGACCACCGCCCTACGATGTAGTGCCCATATTCATGGATCGCCACGATGATGCTGAGCGCAATGATGAAGGCGACAACAGTGTAAATGATGTTCCCAAACTCAGGAACCAATCCAACAAGATCCAACTTTTTCCCCTTCTGGACGCTTTGTCAGCTCAGCGGCGCAAACCCGCGGTGGATGCAGCGCGCGCCTCGATCGCCTCGGCCGCATATATTCTGGACACTTGGTCCACCTCACGCACGGCATCAAGGGTGATCGCGGCGTTTTCAAGGCCTCCCTTTGCTGAGAGCGTGTCGAGAACATCTTCGACGACCCCGGCCATATCGGTGAATCGGATCTGGCCCGCGATAAATCCATCAAGCGCCCGCTCTTTCGCGCCGTTGAACGCGGCCCCTGCAAGACCCCGGATATCCATAACCGTGCGCGCCAGCGCCAGCGCCGGCCAGCGCTTGGTACAGGGTGGGCGGAAAGTCAGCGTTGCAATCTGAGCGAGATCAAGCCGCGCCACGGGCAGCTCACGCCGCTCGGGCCAATGAAGAGCATAGCCGATTGCATGTCGCATATCGGGTGGGCCCACATGGGCCATCAACGCCCCATCATTGAAGCCAACCAACGCATGGATCAGGCTTTCAGGATGGACGACACACTCAATCTGCTCGGGCGAGATATCGAAAAACTCTCTTGTTTCAATAAGTTCAAGCGACTTATTGAACATGGAGGCGCTGTCGATCGTGATGCGCTGGCCCATATCCCAGTTAGGATGCGATGACGCCTCAGCCAAAGTTGCATCTGGTAGGTTTTCGAGCGGCCAATCGCGAAACGCACCGCCCGATGCGGTGATAATCACCCGCTCGACGGCAGACATCTCTTCACCTACGAGCGCCTGGAAGACGGCGGAATGCTCGCTGTCCACGGGCAGGATGCGGGCCCCGTGGCGGCGCGCAGTGGCCATCAGCAGAGGCCCCGCACAGACAAGGCTTTCCTTATTGGCAAGCGCCAGAGTTGTGCCCTGCTCAAGGGCTGCCAGCCCCGGCGGCAACCCGGCAAAGCCGACTATCGCAGACATGATCCAGTCTGCAGGTCTGCGCGCCGCATCCACGAGGGCCTCGGGACCGGCTGCGGTTTCGATCCCCGTGCCCGACAGGAGCGCGCGCAGTTCCGGCAGGGCTTCTTCAAAAGCTGTTACTGCAAGGCTCGCGTTCAAACTGCGGGCCTGCTCTGCAAGCCGCTTCACATTGCGCCCACCGGACAGGGCAACCACCTCATAGGCGCTCGGATCGCGGGCAATCAAATCGATGGTGTTCTCACCGATTGACCCCGTTGCCCCGAAAATACTGACGCGCCGCGTCATGGATGAACCTGCGGCAGATCAATCAGGAATGAGATCAGCAGCATGAATAGTGCCGCACCCAGAAGCCCGTCAAAACGATCAAACAGACCGCCATGGCCTGGGATCAGATCAGAACTGTCCTTCACGCCCATCCGGCGTTTGATCGCGCTTTCGGTAATATCCCCCATTTGCGATGCAAAGGACAAAACGACCGAAACCCAGATGAGGTTCGCGCTGGCACCGCCAAAGGCCACAAAAAGCCAGCCCACAAAAGCTGCCCCTAGCCAGCCGGCCAATATGCCCGACCAGGTTTTCTTGGGGCTGATTGAGGGCCAGAACTTCGGCCCTCCAAACGTGCGACCGGCGAAGTATCCGGCCACGTCGGTCACAACAACACAGATCACCAGCCAAAAAAGCCACGCCATGCCAAATGTGTCGCGGAAGGTGATCAGCGCCCACCCCGCCAGCATCACTCCCAGGGCAAACCCGGCAAAGGCCAGTTTCGCCCTTGGGAGCGCAACAGCCCCGGCGAGTGCAGGCGCCAGCAACAGAGCGACATATGCACCGGACTCAAGCGCCAGTGCAGCTGACAGGGTCGTGGCCGTCAGGACGGCCAGCAACATGCCCGCCGCGCCGTCCGGCTGAATCATTCGCGACAGCTCCCAAATCATGACGGCGGTTGCGAACACGGTCAGCATCTGGAACCAGATCCCGCCAAACCAGATCGCGAGAACCCCAACGGCGATCATCGCAAGGCCCCAGATCACGCGGGGGCGCAAATCATCCCAATTTGACGCGCTAGGCACGGACAGCTCCAAAACGGCGATCACGCCCTTGAAAGGATTGCAGGATTCTTTCGAACTTCTCCGCCGTAAAGTCGGGCCAGAGCGTGTCGATAAATTCATATTCCGCATATGCCGATTGCCACAGCAGGAAATTGGATATCCGCGCCTCACCGCTGGTCCGGATCACAAGGTCCGGGTCGGGCAACATGCACGTATCCAGAAAACCAGCCAGCGTCTCGGCCCCAACGTCTTCGGGCAGCAGACGCCCAGCAGCCACTTCCACCGCCAGGCGGCGCGTCGCTCGTGTCACTTCATCGCGGCCGCCGTAATTGAGCGCGATCGTCAGATGCACAGTGTCATTGCCTGCGGTCAGCACTTCCAACTCATCCATCAGGCGCACCAGCGTCTGATCCAAGCGGATCCTGTCCCCGATGAAGCGGACGCGGACGCCGTTCGTTAAAAGCTTGCTGGCCTCTTTGAGGATGTAGCGCTTGAAAATCGCCATCAGCCCCGAAACTTCGCTCTGTGTGCGTTTCCAATTTTCCGTTGAGAAGGCAAAGATTGTCAGATAGCGCACGCCCAAACGCGGACAGGATTCAACGATTTCGCGCACACGTCTTGCTCCGGCCTGATGCCCGAACAGACGGGGCCGACCCCGCTTTGTGGCCCAACGGCCATTGCCGTCCATGATCAAGGCCACATGCTCGGGCCCGGTCGTCAGACTGTCTGTATCACTCAAAATACGGGCTCCTTCTCCGCCCTGATCATACAATAACAACGCAAATGCAGTCCGGCAAAACACAGAACGGCCCCGTTTTTGGGACCGTTCAGTCTTCAGACCTGCATGATTTCTTCCTGTTTCGTTTCAAGCGCCTTGTCGACCAGCGCAATATGCGTATCGGTCATTTCCTGCACTTCGTCCGTCCACAGCTTGTGCTCATCTTCGGACAGGCCGTCGGCTTTGGCTTTCTTGAGTTCCTGCATGCCGGCCTGACGCACATTGCGTACAGCCACGCGCGCACTTTCCGCGTATTGGGCGGCAACTTTTGTAAGCTCGCGCCGGCGTTCTTCGTTCAGCTCCGGAATGGGCAGCATAATAATGGTGCCGTTGGTCTGGGGATTGATGCCCAAGCCAGACTCGCGGATGGCTTTCTCTACCTTCCCCACAAGGGACTTGTCCCAGACATTGACAGTCACCATGCGCGGCTCGGGTACGTTCACCGTGCCAACCTGGTTGATCGGCGTGGGACTGCCATATGCGTCTACCATGACCGGCTCCAGCATCGAGCCTGACGCCCTGCCCGTGCGCAAGCTTTGGAATTCCATCCGCAACGCTGAGAGCGCCCCGTCCATGCGGCGCTGCAAATCATCGGTGTCCAGTTCGAAATCTTCTTCAGACATGCTCTTTGTCCTGTTTGCCGTATGTGGGACCCTGGATGGATCCTCTCTGTTCTACCTTTATTGATCGCGCAATGTGAAGCGATCGCTCAAAAACTTTGCGGTTCTAGGCAAAGCCTGCGCAGACACAGTGTGTGCCATGACGCCAGTCCCGGGATGTCAGAAACACAGACGCGTCTCGATTAGCCCCCGTGAACGCGCGTGTAAGTGCCCTCGCCCGCCAGAATGCCGCGGAAGCCACCGGGTTCATCAAGACTGAAAACAATGATGGGCAGGTCATTGTCACGTGCCAGTGCAATCGCTGAGGCATCCATCACCTTCAGGTGCTTGGCGAGGCAATCGTCATAGCTAATCGTATCATAGCGCACAGCATCGTCATGCTTGGCAGGATCCTTGTCGTAGACGCCGTCCACTTTCGTTCCCTTGAAGATCGCTTCGCAGGCCATTTCATTGGCACGCAGCGTGGCGGCCGTATCCGTCGTGAAATACGGGTTGCCGGTACCCGCGGCAAAGATGCAGACCCGCGATTTCTCGAGGTGGCGCACGGCGCGGCGGCGAATGTAGGGCTCGCAAACCTGATCCATGGGGATCGCGCTGATCACACGGGTAAACACGCCCAACTCTTCGAGCGCCGATTGCATGCCGAGCGCATTCATCACCGTTGCCAGCATACCCATGTAATCCGCCGTCGTCCGCTCCATCCCCTGAGCCGAGCCCTGCAACCCCCGGAAAATATTCCCGCCGCCAATCACCATGCAAATCTCAACACCCAGATCATGCACCGACTTCACCTCATTGGCGATCCGCTGCACGGTGGGCGGGTGCAGCCCAAACCCCTGGTCCCCCATCAGGGCTTCCCCGGAAATCTTGAGCATCACGCGTTTGTAGGTGGGCTTCGGGAGGGTGCTGCCGTTCTCTTGCGAGCCTGTTTCCGTATTGGCCATCTCTGCGCTCCCCATACTTGATATTCGCGCTGTTCTGTCGGAAAACGCGACTTCGTTCAACCCGCCGTCTTAGGCTTGATCCGGAAAATGCGTGGTATGCCAATCCCAAGCCTTCCAGTCGATCAGCCCGTATTGATCGCCGGCCCAACTGCCAGCGGCAAATCTGCCCTCGCCTTGGAAATTGCCACGCGACAGGGCGGTGTCATTGTCAATGCAGACGCGCTGCAGGTCTATACGCCTTGGCGCATTCTAACCGCGCGCCCAAGCGCGCAGGATGAGGCCGCCGCGCCGCACAGACTTTATGGGCATGTGGGTCGGTGGCAAGATTACTCTGTCGGCCATTGGCAAAAAGAGGTCAGCGCCCTTTTGTCTGAGGGCGTGCGTCCGATCATTGTGGGAGGCACGGGCCTCTATTTTTCCGCGCTGACAGAAGGCCTGTCGGACATCCCCGCCATTTCGCCGGCGGTGCGGGAACGCGCCAATGCCATGACCCTTGGCGACATACAGGCGGCGCTGCACCCCGAGACCGCAGAACGTCTCGACCTGTCGAACCGGGCACGGGTTCAGCGCGCTTGGGAAGTCGCCGAGGAGACGGGCACCGCGCTGCACGTCTGGCATGCCCATAAGCCAGCACCGCTGATTCCACTGTCTCAGGCAACGGCCCTGCTGATCGACGCCCCGAAATCTTTCCTCACCCCGCGCATTGAGCAACGCTTTGAGGCCATGCTCGCCGCAGGCGCTTTGGAGGAGGCCTGCGATAACATGAATGATTTCAATGTGTCACGGCCCGCAGATAAGGCAATCGGCGCGCCAGAGCTGATCGCGCATCTGCGCGGAGAGATCTCATTGGAGGACGCGCGCGAACGTGCGGTGATTGCGACACGGCAATATGCCAAACGGCAACGCACATGGTTCAAAGCGAGGATGTCGGACTGGCAACACCTGTCTGCTGATACAATTTGAGGCAGAAAAGCGCTTGCTCTAACCGCTAGTTAAAGGGGGCGTTCCGGCTTGATCCCCAATATATGGACGTCGGCACAACACCGACTTTCTCCAGCTTAACATATTGTTAATCAATGACTTGATCCAGCATCCCAGATCGCGTTTTGTGGCGTGCAAGCAAACGCCAGCCAGCAAGGATCTGTCAGAGCAGTGACGTCACTCCCGCCGCAAACTTCGATCAAGCCCGTGCGGATGACGCCCCTGCAGGCCCTTACGAAGGGCCCGCGCTGGCGCTCGGAGGCAATGCGGTCTTACCGCTCTGACTTGTTGCTTTGGATCACGCGGGGCCAAGGCCGCATAACCGTGGCGGGCGTAACGAAAGGGTTTGGGCCCCATAACGCCGTTTGGCTTCCAGCGGGGACAATGCATGGTATTCAGGTCAGCTCAGCCGTTTTTGGAACAGCATGTTTCCTTGCATCAGAGTGTAGTCCCGCCACCATGCCAGACGGACCGCGCCATTTGCGAATCCGCGATGGTGCTGCGCAAGGGTTGCTCAGCGCCCATCTCGATGATCTTCAAAGGGAGAGCGCGCTGACAAACATTGCCTCAGATCGCGCGCTGGATTGTCATCTAGGGCTGATCTCCGTTTGGTTTGAGCGGCAAAGCCTCCAGGAGGATGTCACCGGTGACATGAGCGCGGCTGAAAAGCTGATGCAACGCTACACCGACCTGATCGAGCGACAAATCATGACAGGCCTGTCTGCAGGCGAATACGCCGCCGCGTTGGGCGTTACGATCAGCCATCTATCGCGCGTGTGCCGGGCCACATGCGGGCGCACGGCCCATGATCTTTTGGCAGATCGCATCACCTTTGAGGCGCGCCGGTTGCTGGCCGATACCGACCTTCCGATCAAGCGGATCTCCGAAATGTTGGGCTTTGGCTCACCCGCTTATTTCACGCGCGCCTTCCAGAATCGCACCGGCCAAACCCCATCGGCATTCAGAGACATGCGGACAGAACGTAGCGCTGCACAAGATGATCGGTCGCGGACTGCCTTGGCGCCTCGTGAAATACCTGCCTCTCAACGGCACGCAAGAGTGAGCCCAACCAGCAATCCTGACGATGAGGGTTTGCGTCATAGCACTGGAAAAAAACGCTTTTCCGGATGGCCATTGCGATTTGGAAGTGATTGAGAACACGCGCGCATCTTGGCCCAGAAACGCTTCGCGCAACGTTTTTGCAGTCGTTGCTGGCGCGAAGAGCAACCTTCACATCAGCCATCTCCACACATTTTTACGAATGCCATCGTAGATTTTACTCGCTTTCTTACGGTCTTTGCTTGCGTCTTGCCGCCATGTCGTTTTTGCTACGGATGTATGTCGCTTTTTGACCGCCAAAAAACGGCTCGCACGTTGACGCTTAGGAACACTCCGTGCCCACTAGACCTATTGGAGACTGCCACGGGCCAACCCCGGCCCAGAAAACACAAACAGGCTCGATCGGCTGAAACGGACAAAGAACAAATACAGCCGGTGAACTCACATATATATATCACAGGGAGAATGATATGACGCGCCCGACAACTCACGGAAAGCAAGCCCATCCCGGTGCCCTGCTCTACGCAAAGGAATATCAGGAAGGCAAAATGGACCGCCGTGAATTCATGGCCCGTGCAACAGCACTGGGTGTTACGGCAACGGCAGCCTATGGCCTGATTGGTGCGTCCGCGCCTGCCCATGCCGGCGGCCACGCCCAGCAGGGCGGCACCTTGCGCATGCAGATGGAAGTACGCGCGCTGAAGGACCCACGCACTTTCGACTGGACGCAAATCGCCACGTTTACCGCTGGCTGGCTCGAGTATCTGGTGGAATACAACTCCGATGGTTCTTTCAAGCCGATGCTGCTTGAGGGCTGGTCTGCAAATGATGACGCGACCGAATTCACGCTGAATGTCCGCAAGGGCGTAAAGTGGAACAACGGGGATGATTTCACCGCTGACGACGTGGCTCGCAACATTGCAGGCTGGTGCGACAAGGATGTGGAAGGCAATTCCATGGCCGGCCGCATGGCGTCCCTGATTGACCCGGCCACGAACAAGGCCGCAGACGGCGCCATCACTGTTGTCGACAGTCACACCGTGGTGCTGAAGCCTTCGGTGCCTGACATCACTCTGATCCCGGGCATGGCGGATTATCCTGCTGCAATCGTGCATGCCTCGCACTCTGCCGACACCATGCTGTCCAACCCGGTTGGCACTGGCTACATGAAGCCCGAGTCGCTCGAAGTGGGCGTGAAATCGGTGCTGGTGCGCAACGAAGATCACGAGTGGTGGGGATATGCGGCTGACAAGGGCGGCTTCCTCGATCGGATCGAGTTCATCGACTACGGCACCGACCCGGCCGCGTTCGTGTCTGCCTTCGAAGCAGAAGAGATCGATCTCAACTGGGAATCCGTTGGTGAGTTCGTTGATCTGTTCGATGCGCTCGGCCTGACCCGTTCGGAAGTGCCTTCGGGCTTCACCATTGTGATCCGTCCGAACCAGTTGGCGGAAGATGAAAACGGGAACAAGATCTATGGCGATAAGCGGGTGCGTCAGGCGCTTGCAATGGCCGTAGACAACGCCGTTTGCCTCGAACTGGGCATGGCAGGCTACGGTATCCCGGCCGACAACAGCCACGTGGGCCCGATGCATCCGGAGTACGATCCGGCTGTCACCCGCCTGCCCTATGATCCTGCAAAGGCAAAGGCCCTGATGGAAGAGGCTGGCATGGCCGATTTCGAGCATGAACTGCTTTCGATCGACGATGACTGGCGCAAGAACACCACCGACGCGGTGGCCGCACAGCTGCGCGACGCTGGGATCAATGTCACCCGCAAGATCCTTCCGGGCTCCACGTTCTGGAACGATTGGGCGAAGTATCCCTTCAGCTCAACGAACTGGAACCACCGTCCGCTGGGCACGCAGGTGCTGGCGCTCGCGTATCGTTCGGGCGAGGCCTGGAACGAATCCGGCTTTGCAAATGCTGAGTTCGACAGCCTGCTCGCGGAAGCAAACTCCATTGCGGACTCAGACGAGCGTCGCAAGGTGATGAGCAAGCTGCAAAGCATCATGATCGACGAAGGTGTCACAATCCAGCCCTACTGGCGGACCGCCATCCGGCACTACAGCGATCGGGTTACCGGTGTAGACAAGCACATCGCCGATCTGCCGCAGATCTACAAATGGGCCATCAAAGCCTGATCGGCCCCTGACACAGGCCGCGTCCGGGAAACCGGGCGCGGCCTCTTTCTCTGAGCCCGTGCGATCCAGACGCATCCGCCAAGAGGTGTGCTGCCGGGTTATGGCTACCAATGGGAGCACCAATGGCGATCTTCATACTGCGCCGCCTGGGCATGATGATCCTGACGGCCTTGTGCCTGACGTTTATCGTGTTCTGGCTGACGAACCTTTATCCAAACCTAGAAAAGCTCGCCAAATCGGAAGGGAACTTCCGGATGTCCGAAGAGCAGGTGCAATCCTGGCTGGACAAAAACGGCCATGGGGATCCCTTGCTAGTCAAATATGGGCGCTGGCTGGGCGTTGCCCCGGGCTGGGTCTATGAGGACGAGGACGGAACCGTCCGCGGGCGCTGCATCGCCCCCGGCGCCGCGCCGGAAGACAGTGCCACCTATTGCGGCATCCTTCAGGGCTATTGGGGCTTCTCGACCGTCTTCAAAGAGAATGTCGGCACAATTATCGCGGAACGGCTGAGCCTGACGGGCAAGCTTATGTTCTGGGTCATGGTGTTGATGGTTCCGAGCGCCCTGCTGTTAGGGGTGCTGGCCGGTATGCGCGAAGGCTCCCGCCTTGATCGGTCACTCTCCACCTTTTCGATCGCCTCTACCGCGACGCCGGAATACGTGTCAGGTGTGATCTTCATTGCGGTCTTTGCCGCCTCTGCATCACCGTTGAACCAATGGCTGAAGGAAAACGGGTTGATTGAGGGGCGCACGCTCTTCAAGGGCACGGCCACCTCTGCGATGGAAAATGCCACGCTTGAGAACTTCCTGCTGCCTGTTCTGACCATCGCGCTCTACGGCATGGGATATATTGCCCGCATGACACGTGCTTCGATGGCCGAAGTCATGACGTCTCAATACATCCGCACGGCCCGGCTGAAAGGTCAGAGTTTCGGCAATATCGTGGTCAAGCATGCTTTGCGCAATGCGCTGATCGCCCCTTTCACGGTGATCATGCTGCAATTTCCGTGGCTTCTGAACGGCGTGGTGATTGTTGAAACCCTGTTCAACTACAAGGGCTTCGGCTGGACGCTCGTTCAGGCTGCTGGCAACAACGATATCGAGTTGCTGCTGGGATGTTCGGTTGTTGCTGTTGTTGTGGTTCTGGTCACGCAGCTGATCTCGGACGTGGGCTACGTTTTCCTTAACCCGCGCATTCGCGTTACCTGAGGGGGGATGTCATCATGGAAGCATTGACTTGGACAGGCAACCTCGCCGTTCTCAACCCCATCCTTGGGTTCGCCTTTATCGCGCTGCTGGCCTGCACGGCAGCCACCATCATCGCGGGCTTCTTCGTCACCACCGGCGGCGCAGGCAACGTTGCCACAGTGGCCCGGACACCCGCCGATGTGGCAGCCGTCGCGCTCAACTGGTCGCTTTTGGCGGTGGTGGCGGTGCTGGCAGCCTATCTGGTGGGCGGTCTTTTGATGCCGACGCCGCAGGCGCGCGGGATCGTAGGCCAGATTTCATATCAGTTCATGCCCGTCTGGATAGCGCTGGCCATCACCTTTGCGCTCAGCCACCTCTTCAGGGCGCGGCTCGGGCTCTGGGGCAAGCTTATGGGCTCTACGATCGGGTCTATCGGGGCGGCCATTGTGCTGTTTTGGGTCTTCACGGCCTTTTTTGCAGACATGATCGTCACCCATGATCCACTGGCTCAGCTGTCAGGCATGAAGAACAAAGTGCCCGGCACCCCTCTGCCCGCGCCGGAGGAGGGCATGTTCGAATGGTATCTTCTGGGCGGCGATAACCTCGCGCGCGATGTGTTCAGCCGCATGGTGGCCGGCAGTTGGGAAGTGATGCAGATCGCCCCGATCGCGACGCTCTTTGCCTTTATGGTTGGGATCACCCTGGGTGTGCCCGCAGGCTTTTACGGCGGAATGTTCGACACGATCCTGAGCTTTATCGCAAACCTCATCCTCGCCTTTCCGGTCATTCTTCTGTTCTATCTGCTGGTCACACCAGAGATCGTCGACACGGGCCTGCCCAGCTACCTCGCTGCGGTTTTGTTCGTCTTTCCGATCATCTTCCTGGTGGTGCTGTTCAACTCGAAGTTTCACACGCAACCAACCCAGAACAGCGTCATCCTCAGCGTTATTTTGATCGGTGGGGGAGTGCTCTACCTGTCATTGATCAATGAGGAGGGCGGCGTTTTGGACTTCATCCCACGCTGGATGGATCTCTTTGACGTGCCGGGCAATATCCTGATTGTGTTTGTCTCGGTTGTGTTCGTGAACTCACCCACGGTGTTCCGGATTGTGCGGGGCATCGTGCTCGACATCAAAACACGGGATTACGTGGCGGCCGCTTATACGCGCGGGGAAGGCCCCTGGTACACGATGCTCTGGGAAATCCTGCCCAATGCCCGTGGTCCGCTGATCGTCGATTTCTGTTTGCGGATCGGCTACACAACAATCCTTCTGGGCACCCTTGGCTTCTTTGGCCTTGGGTTAGAGCCGGAAAGCCCCGATTGGGGATCGACGATCAACGATGGGCGCAAGCTGCTGTCGGTTTATCCGCACCCTGCCCTGCCTCCGGCCTTTGCCCTGATGAGCCTCGTGCTGGGCCTCAACTTGCTGGCCGACGGCCTGCGCGAGGAAAGCCTCAAGGACTAGTGAGGCCAATGCCGTTGAGATAGCCAAAGGGCGCCCATGAGGGCGCCCTTTGCGTTAATTGGAGCAGCGTGTGGCCGAACGCCATGTCAACCACTTGCGCCCCAAAGCGTCTTCGCGGCTGCCTGCGATGGAGGTCGGCAATGCGGAGCTTTCTGCCGTTGGCGGTGGCGCATTCAATGGCTGGTTTGGAGTTTCCGGGAGAACGCGGGGTGCATCACCATCAATCGGGTTTGTTTGTGTGTAATTGGGCGTAATCGCGCACCAATGATGGGATGTTTGGAGACCCTTCCAGACGCTTTCCTCTGATACGATATTTTTTTCAAAAACTTCCGTGACAGGAAGACCACTTTTGCCAATAATCAAAAGATTAAGATGGTCTTGTAAGCAACGTTTGAAATCTGGAGATGAATGTGGAATTCAAAACCTTTTTTACTGCTGCGGCGATGGCCATTGGCCTGTCGTCGGCCCCAAGTTTTGCTGCGACGTTAAATGTAGACGGTTCTGGGCAACTAACGGGCGCGTCCGGTGTGAATGTCGGCGGCACTTTGTATGACGTGACGTTTGTCGATGGAACGTGCACCGC